>Ga0131853_10004078_pt1 | contig 26208 bp, 29 predicted proteins | sample TergutLab28metaG_FD_92764 | JGI IMG/M metagenome (GOLD analysis project Ga0131853, IMG submission 92764) | Labiotermes labralis P1 segment gut microbial communities from Petit-Saut dam, French Guiana - Lab288 P1 (version 2) (version 2) | ecosystem: Host-associated > Arthropoda: Insects >... | reverse complement strand
GTAGCGGCTCCAGGTCTAGAAAACAGAGATTAACGGCTGTGGGGACCCGTTGCGCTGACCACGTGACACCCCTCTATCCGCAAGAGTTGGCACTAACTTCGCCGACCGGCGGCGGTCGCTCTGTCGGTATAGTTCGCGTGCGGACTAAGGCCACGGAGTTAGTTATCATAATATTTGCGGCTGGCAGTCTGTTAAGATCACCGTGACCGTACTGTATTCGTAATTCCGACTCAAGTGTCCAGCGAGTAATTGCAGCGCCCGTCTTGAGAATATACGAATGTCGTGCGCTAGGGAAAAAGTTTCATCCTGCTACATGGATGGTTCATGTATCCTGTATGTGAAAGTAAAAATGTGATAGTCACAACGGCGGTGATTATGATGAGGATGATGTGATGATTATGTGAATTTACAGCTAAGATCCTGCTTCACATTGGTTATTTTCTGCCGCTAGAAATAAGGCGGTGAGCATTATGTTACATAATTTAAAAGAAAAGAAAGTTGAGTTTTATAACATGCCGTAAAGCATTTTGCCGTTTTTATGGCGCGGACAGGAGACAGCTTTTAGGGAATGGCTCATCTAGATTTGAGTCGTTATTAGGAAGTTACAAGGTTGTATTTTTTTGAATTTGTGAACCAGTGTCAGTTGCAGTGAGACGTGTATGTGTTTTATTATACGAGTGTGGGTGGGTGGGAGGGACCTTGGTCATAAAGTAGTTCTGTGAAGGTGAAAGCTGACCAAAGAAGAGTGGCAGAGTGAAATATTAGGCTAATGCGTCACGCACGACTGCTACCGAGCGGTCGGTCTGACCCATATTTTGCTGTATCAGCTTGTTCGTTAGCTTTACTAATCTGAGAAATAAAGTGGTGCAGGTGACGCAGAAACGTTGGTAAATTTATACCCGACTGTACGGGGTCGCACGATAAAAGAACACAATTTTTGTATTCATCGCCTAGAGAGCCGAGATAGCACAATCGGTACTAGGGTGGGATGGACAACCGAAGAATCGTGGTTCAGTTCCCGATAGTGTCTAAGTCAGCTATGTGTCCCATCCAGCGTCTTTTCAAATGATAACTGGGGACCTTTTCGCAGGGGTACAGTGACCAGGTCGCGAAGGTGATAACACGCCCCGTCTAGTACCTAGGTTAAGAATGAGTGGAGCCATGCCTCCACTCTCCCATATATCTTCATGGAGTGCACAGTGGCTTCACCTTTACCGTCTTTAGAGCCTCACGTAGAATATCTCTCCCAATCTTTGTTCTTCCTTTAGGATTACAGACAGTTTTACACCCGTATGAGGTAGCCGCGAAGTCATTCGTATCTATTTGGCTATTTGTGTTCAAGACGGAAAGGCACGAGACTGTGAATCTAGTGACTGCCAGATTTCCGGAATGTAATGAGATACATGGCGTGCTTCATAAATTAATGGTAGCACTGACCATTTTTACCAGTTTTGAGCTATTCCCCCTTTGCGCCAAATGACTTAGTTGATTGGTATGGTGGCTGTTGTCGGGTGGTTTCAACTATGGCCGAAAGCATTTCCACTTATTTTTGTACTATGGATATGCACAGTAGTTTGCTATTATGAAACGTTTTCGACTCGGTGAATTTGTTACGCTTTCTTTTCTGAGTTTCAGAGTCTCTGGAAATAACCATTTAAATGTTTTGGCTCCAGCTGTAGGCTTATGCAGAAAGAAAGAGAGGAAGTTTAAAGATGTCCTTGCTTCTTTTCGTTTTAGAAAGGGTTGAGTAGAGCCCCTTGTATAGGAATTCAGGGTTTGGGACAGATGGGAAAGAGGGAATGGGTTAAAAGCCCTTCTTTGGTTGTTTGGACAATGTTCGAAGTCTAAGAGAGACTGGAGGGAGGCCAAGGGTCGTAGCAAACTGCGGTGGCAAACGTATACCATCTAAACCTTCTGCCATAGTAGGACAACACTGCAAGGCGAATTTCAGTTTTCTGCACGGCCAGATGCACATTAAAACGATTAGCATTCAATATCTGACAAGCTTTTACGAGCAAAACTCTTACAGCGTACGTTCCTGTTGTACGGATTTCTAAATCGGTGTTCGCCTACAGTCCTGTATGTGTCAGTCTATATGTCCATGCTAACAACACAAGTTCTGTATATTCAATCTAATGTCTTGCATGTATCCTACATGTTACACTAGGAAAAAGTATGTAGTCAAACACAACTTAATCACTGAGGTGTATTTAATGACTGTGATGGAAACAACTACACGTTTCGGCCTGTATTGGCCATCATCAGGTTGTCTAGGGAACTTAAGGGTTAGCTATATGCATGCGCGCGCGCGTGGTGTAGAGATCTCTACATACGCATAGCTTGACAAACCGAATCAAAACGGGGGTCAGATAAAACACTATGAAACATAACAGATACAGATGGTAATACAAAATACATGAATATAAACTAGACAATAACTCTATTTGTGGTAGGGGGGGTTGTTTTCGGCAGGCCGAAACATGTAGTTGTTTCCATCACAGTCCTTAAATACACCTCAGTGATTAAGTTGTGTTTGACTACATACCTTTTCCTAGTTTCACACACACAACGGGGATGACACACTTCCTAGATACATGTTGCAGCCTATGCCAAGACCATCTTCAGGTATATCAATACAAATGTTTACATGGGGACATTGTTGTCAAGTAAGTAGCAAGTAAAGCAGACTCTTTTTATAAATGCTGTCACATAGTTTCAGTTTAACACTAAAATATGTGTGAAAAGTAAAATCTTAAAAAATTATGTAACAAAATATTATTGCTTTTATTTCCTGGGTGGAAGCATTATGTCGAGCGTGTGGTGTTTTGTACTCTCGTGCTACATTCCGCCAAAGTATGTGTATCAGTGTCAATTACTGTTGTTGTTACTGCTGTTACTACTACTACTACTGCTGCTGCTGCTGAGATTCTTTATATTCTGAATTGTTGGGATATAACCTGGGAGTTTCTCATTATGACCATGTTTTTCGCTGTTGATTTATAAGCAGTACTTCGCGTGCACTATTCCTTGAGAACTTAGTCCTCAGCTACAAAGCTGCAAAAACTGAAAAGTCGAATATTCAGGTATGCTTGTGATCTTCTGCGATACCAAACTTGACATGGCTAACTCCAGTATCGCAGCAAACTGAAATCTGAAGAGAAAATATTACCACAGAAAGGTTACATATTTTTCGAGCATGTTACCACACGCAGTTCTAAGGCCTAGCAACAAGCGAGGACAGTATTTCTGTTTGACTTTACAGTTAAATCATGGACATGTGTGAAGCTCTAACAGTGGCGAATATTAAGGTCGCGATTTTCTGGGATGTTAAGCCATGTAGTTTGGTAGAAGGTGGTGGGGTGTGGGTATCTTTATATCTCCCAGGGGCGCCTCTGAAGAAAGCTCAGAAACCCTGCACTGATGTTGAACACATCCTCAGGAGCCTTCTGTACGAGCCGGTATAATGACTGGGCTACGGGCTGGACGTTCCGGGTTTTCTCTTACCCAGTACTCGCAGACAGACTCTGGGGCCCACCTAGCCATTTATCCAGTTGGTACCGTGGTTCTTTTCGCGGGGTGGAGCAGCTAGGGCGTGACGTTGACCTGCATTTAGTGCCGAGGTTAATAATTATGGAGCAATACCTCTACCCACCCTGTGTACTTTCGTGGCATGGACAGGGACAACTTCACGTTTTAAGGGCCTTCTCTGGGCTTTGGTGGCAGTTATAAATGATTAGTATCGCGCGGCGTAGTCTCGTAGAAATTTACCGGCGCTACAGAGGAACCTCTTTCCACGGACTTAGGGTTACAACGGAAGATGGAAAGCTAATAGTCAAATGTGTCTTAAAGAAATGGGATGTCGGGTTATTTTCCGGTGAACAGTTTTATGTGAAACAGTCTTTGGAATTCAGTTTTTGCAGTTGCACTAAGTACCTTGTTCGTGTGGTGTTTTTCAGACATTCATTCCTTCATCATTCTTCATGAATTCTGTTGCCTGTCTTCCGACAGGTCCATAGCTCTTCCAGAGCGAGTTCTCCGCAGAGTGCGACATGGTGCGTTCTCTTTCATTTTCCAGTATCCCGTCTTTTCCTTACGGTCGTCCAGTAGCTGCGTGCGTCTTCTTCCTCGTCTTCCCCTCATTTCTTTCCAGTATCTTTCTTTTAGTAACGTTTTTTAGAAGGCAATTCCTACGCAAGTTGTGACCAATCCAGTTAGCCTTCTTTCTTTTAATTGTTTGTAGGATATTCGTCTCCTCCTCGACTCTTTTTAACATTTCTTCATGTCCCACATGATCGGTCCAACTGATCTTCTCCATCCGTCTCCCGTACCACATTTCAAAATTTTCCAGGTATTTCTGATTTCTGCCCAATTTTCAACACGATACGAAGCTGTACTCCAACTGTAGCGCTGTTTCTGACATACGCATAACCAAGGGAAGGGAAAAGAAATGAGCTGAGATCTGTCGGCCAGATTTCTGAGAGAGCACGTCGTTTAGAAAACAGGTTGGGAGTGCGCGCTTTGTGTAACAATTCTTACCCTTTCGTTCCCATTCTTTTATCCGGAAGCACTTAAGAATGTGTAAAATTTGTTGATCACCAAGTCAGCTTTATGGTTATTATTTGTTACAAATATCTTCCGGTACGATAACCATGTAGCGAGTTAAGGGAGTGGCGTAAACTGGAGATGTGCGCAGAAACGTGTAAAATCTTTATTGTTGCTCTCGTACTTTAACCTATATGGGAGGATATCGTCAAGTTCCATTTTTTTTCCAGATCAGGTTTCGAGAAAATTGGTTTGTTGTTTCCTCAGGATAGCAGGCGCATCTTTCGGCTTGCATTCCCATTGCAAATACTCCAGAAGCGGTGATGGATGGTAAGTTTTGGGTACTCGAGTGGAGTGCAGAAGCAAAATTAGGCAATCGAAGAAAGGGCATATATATATATATATATATATATATATACACACACACACACAATAAACTTTAATAACGCTGCTTACTGCGCGGCTCACATTAAAGGAACTGTCCATGATCGTCAATATTCGGAAATTTTTTTTATCGAAGACCGACTTGGTAGCTTCACAAATGGAATTTTTATCGTAACAATGCGCTCATTGCCACAGACATTTCGGTAGAGAGGTGCTTATGCTAGAACATACTCCGTGCTATTTAATTTCTTCTTCAAAGCGTCTCGGTTTGAATTATTCAGAACTGTGTAACATGGATACAGAAGGGATTTTGGGAACATGCTTTGCACGTCGGGAAGACTCATTGGAATGCATGTGTAGAGCGAAGTGGCGAATATTGTGAAGGTAAGTTTCACTCCAGGCCAGAACAGGGTACGCCAATCCGTTAGAAAACAAGTTCACAATGAGTATGTATTGGGTTAGTTAACAACTCCAATAAAAACACATTCCCAATGGCCCAGTACTTGCTTTGTCATTCTCCCCATCCCAGAACTCAGGTTAGCCTTACCTCCACCTCTCCCATATAAGAGACACATGCCTTAAGAAATTATGTGCCGTGGAAACTTCTTTTCTGGCCGACCCTTGTGTATTGTTTTATTGACTGAGGTTTTACTATCCTGTCTGAGGTTTTTCCGTGCTTTCCCTCAGTAGTAAGGCAAATGGCAGGGTATAACTCGCAAAGACGGGGCACGGCCCGCACTCTTCCCAATTAGGCGATAATTTTTAGGAGGTTAGTTCATCGTTAATTTTAGTTTGACCAATCTGGTTTCGAATCCCAGAAAGCCTTCCAACCAAAGTTGTTAATTGTGTTGTTCTATGTATTGTTTGTGTGTAAATGTGTACTGTACTATTGCCACCGTGTGTCAACCCAATTGCAGTTAACAAATATATGAAGATATGAGTCCAATTATTTGTTACTTAAGGTATCACGACTGTGATGGTGACGAATTCTAGTGTAGTCTGAACGACACTGTACATCGTTGGTTTTGAATTTATGAAGAATACTAATTATGGAATGTGACGTCATGTAGGACGGTGGATGAGTAGCAGCGTTTCAGAGGAACCTGTCCATCTATTTTCAGAGTACATGTATAAACACGTTTATGTGATACTGCTGCTGATTGAGGAGTTTATAGTTGACCTTGGCTGGTGTTTCCGGTGCTGAAAGCTGACCGCCCCTTGTTTGTGACCAGTGGCCGATGTATAAAAGAAAAATGTACAGTTCCTCCCAGAACAGACCACTAAGGTCGAAAGGGGTAGTAGGGGTATAGTTCTGTTTTTCGTTAACCTCGGTGCTAGATGGGGGGTGGGTAGTCAACGCCACGCCCCAGTCGTTTTACCCCCCCGTAACCATTGTACGAGGTGTGCTGATAAGTACTAGCCCGACCTACGTTCCGGTGTCTTAGTATGGAATCGATAGTGGAAAGAGGAGTCTGTTCATGTTCCGAATTGGAAGTCTTTTCTTGTTCTAGAGGCTGGAAGGAAGCATGTCAGGCGATGTGCGCGATTTAAACAACATTGAGATGCGAGCTGTCATCAAGGTTTTTTTTTTTCCTGCAAGGCAAGGCGCCGAAGGAAATTCACGCCATTCTGACAGAAACATTAGGGGAACATGCACCATCGTATGCCACCGTCAAAAAATGGGTGGACCATTTTAAACATGGTGACTTTTCCACCTGCGTTGCGCTTCGTCCTGGGCGACCCAAAACAGTGACCACACCGGAGATATTGATCAAATTCACGAGCTAATCTTGGAAGACCACCGAATTTCGGCTAAATCAATAGCAGAGCAACTGGGCATCTCACGTGAGCGGGTTGGGTCCATCATTCATGAAGATTTGTCCATGCGGAAGCTCTCCGCGAAGTGGGTCCCGAAATGCCTGAACGCGGATTAAAAAGTCACCGGTGCCAGTCGTCTGAGCAACTTTTGGAATTTTTCCGGCGCGTTCCCATGATTTCCTGTCGCAATTGGTGACTGTGGACGAAACCTGGTTATATCACTATGACTCGGAGACAAAGCAACAATCATTGGAGTGGCGGCATAGCGGCTCACCCCGCCCAAAAAAATTCTGAGTTCAAAAATCCCTGAAAAAGTTCTCGCCTCGATTTTTTGGGATCAAGACGGCATCCTCGTCATTGATTATCTTCCAAAGGGCCAAAATATCAACGCGGAGTATTAATTATCTCTGCTGGTGCAATTGAAGGACATTTTGAAGGAAAAATGCCGCGGGAATGTCATCAAAGGGGTCTTGTTCTTGCACGACAATGCCCCGGCTCACCTGGCACTTGCAGCCCAGAAGAAACTGGCCTACCTGGGCTTACAGTATCTTCATCACCCACCCTATTCTCCGGATCTGGCCACGTCGGACTACCACCTGTCCCCTGGACTGAAAAAAAAAAGAAAGGTCGCCATTTTTCGTCCGATGTGGAGGTCATTACTGCCGCGGAGACCTGGTTGGACGGACAACCTTCTGAGTTGTTTTTGAGTGGCTTGCAAAAGTTAGAGCAACGGGCTAAAAAGTGTATTGAGCTTCGTGAAGAGTATGTTGAATAAATCCCGAGTTTGGTTGGTGTGGCTTTTTTCCTTCTTGGTCGGGCTAAGAACTTATCAGCATCCCGTCGTATAGGTGACTAGGTGGCCCCCAAGTCCGCCTCGAAGGTATGGAAGATCCCCCCACCAGCGTCATACGATCAGCGGACCGTCCAGAGCCTAGCCAGTCGCTATACCGACTTCGCTCCCCCCAGTATGCTATGCATGCTTACTCCAGGGAGCAGAATCCTCCTTGAGAAGCTAACCGGTTCTTAGCTAGTCCAGAAATTCCACGCATTTCGTGGAGTCTGACAGTTCATTACCGCGTTTAAAAGAGCCCTGTTACCTGTCCCTATTCTGATCCAGATCAATCCACTCCATTCCACCCATCCCACTTCCTGAAGATACAACTTAGTATCTTCCATATACCCTCGGTGTCTTCCAAGTCGTCTCCTTCCCTGAGGTTTCCTCACCAAACCCTGTGTACAACTCTCTTCTCCATACGTGTTACATGCCCTTCGCATCTCAATCACCCTAAACGTACGTCTGTACTTGGTGTTGACAGCATTTACTCAAGTCCAGTCTCCTTACTAGCAACTATTGAAAAATTTTTTTTAAAAAAGAGTTTGTGCGCTTCCGCCCAATATATTATCATCATTAGCATAAACCAAAGCCTGATGTGTACCATTTAATTTCAAGCCATTCTGGTTTACCTAAACCCTCCTAATGTCATACTCCAAAGCAAAGTTGAAAAGCAATTACGATAGAGCATCTCCTTGTTTCAAACAGTTCTAAACATGACATATATAGTTTTGAGATGTCGCTGGTGTAATATCATTGTTTTGAATGTGCTGCTCCAAGTGGGGAGAAAAGTGATGATGCAATTAGAGCAGGTTTTCGATCATTTTTTAAGAACCATATGACAGTTCGCTTTGGAGACTTTAATACAAAATAGGGAACGGACAATTGGGACAGCAGTGATAATGTTGTTAGAATAGTAAAATTGCTACATCAAGAAATCTGTTTGTTAAGAGAGCAGTGTTGCCGCACAGAAACATTCATACATTTGGACCTCTCATGATGGGAAGACTCACAACCAGATTGATCACATGTTGACAGAGAGGAAATGGCATTCGAATATAGTCCATATACGATCTTTTAGGGGAGCTGACTCTGATACTGATCACTGTCTTTTGGTTTGCGAAAGTTAGGGAAAGACTGACAGTCAGTAAACAAGAAACATGGAAGTGGATGGATTTAATCTCAGGAATCTAAGTGAGCTGGAGGTGAGGAAACAGTATCAGATTAAGATCTCAAACAGGTTTGCAGCTTTGGAGAACTTAAATGATAGCGAGGACATAAATAGGGCTTGGGAAAACATTAAATGGAATTTCAGTACCTCAGCTAAACAGAACCTATGTCTGTATGAATTGAAGGAATATGAACGATAGTTTGATGAAGAATTCCACGATTTTTATATCATAGGCAGCTGGCTAAATTGCAGTGGTTACAGGATCCAAACCAAAGCAATGTAGGTAATCCAAACAATGTAAGATGTGAAACTAGTAGACATTTCAGGAACAAAGACAGCATATCTGAAAGCTAAAATTGGTGAACTTTAAATTAACAGTAAGACAAAATATATCAGAGCCTTGTGTAGGTGCATCAGTGATTTTAAGAAGGTTTACCAGAACAGAACTAATATAGTACGGGATGAGAAGGGTGAATTGTTTACGGACTCCCACAGTATTTTGGCTCGGTGAAGGAATCAGTTCTCACAGCTGTTCAATGTACATGGGGTTGGTGATATTAGGCAGGCAGAAATACATACAGCAGAACCACTAATGCCTGAGCCGAGTGCCTTTGAGGTTGAACTGTCTATTGAAAAGCCAAAAACACACAAATCACCTGGCAATAATCAAATCCCAGCTGAAATTACTAAATCAGGGGGTAGAACAATTCGCTCTGAGATCCACAAACTTGCTCATTCTGTCTGGAGTGAGGAGGAATGGCCTGAGGAGTTGATCGTTGCAACTGTCTGTAAGAAGGGCGATAAAACAGATTGCGGTAATTATAGGAGCATGTCATTTTTGCCAACTACATACAAAATTTTATCCAAAGCCCTGCTGTCACGGTTAAATCCATAAGCATAGGAAATTATTGGAGATCATCAGTTTGGATTTCGACGCAACAGGTCAGCTACTGATAATATATTCTGCATTTGTCAAATAATTAAGAAAAAATGGGAATACACTGATGCAGTGTTTCTGCTATTTATGGCCTTCAAGAAAACTTATGATTCAGTTAGGAGGGAGGTCTTGTATAACATACTGATTGAGTTTGGTATCCCCATGAAACTGGTAAGGCTAATAAAAATGTGTCTGAATGAAACTTACAGCAGAGTCCTTGTGGACAAGCGCCTGTCTGACATATTACCTGTTAGGAATGGTTTGAAACAACGAGATGCTTTATCTCCATTGCTTTTGAACGTTGCTTTAGTGTATGCCTTTAAGAGCGTTCAGGTAAAGCAGGATGGCTTGAAATTAAGTGGTACACACAGGTTTTGCTTTATTTTGTGCTTATGATAATATATTGGGCGGAAGCATACATACTATGAAAAGAAAACGTAGATACTTTAGTAGTTGCTTGTAAGGAGATTGTACTAGAGGTAAATGCTGTTAAAGCTAATTCCTGGTCACGTTTCGAGGTGAGAATGCAGGACGAAGTCGCAATATAAACACCGATTATGGTGGTTACTTTGAAACTGTGGAAGAGTCCAAACATTTGGGAACTACCTTAACGAATCAAATTCTGTTCGGTCAGAAATTAAGTGCAGATTGAAGTGAGGGAGTTCTTTGCTGTCATTAGGTGCAGACTATTTTGTCTTCTAGTTTTCTGTCCAAAAACATAAAGATTAAGACGTGCATGCGCATAATCTTGCCTGTTGTTTTGTATGGGTGTGAAACGTGGTCGCTCACGTTGAGGGTGGACCGTAGGCTGAGGGTGTTCGAGAATAGGGTGCTGAAGAGAATATTTGGGTCTAAGAGAGACGTGGTAACAGGAGAGTGGAGAAAACTACATAATGAGGAGCTTAATGACTGTAATCTTGCCCAAATATTATTCTGGTGATCATATCGAGAAGAGTGAGATTCACGCTGCATGTAGCAGGTAGTGGGGTGAGGAGACGTGCGTGCAAGGTTTTGGTGGGGAAAGCTGAGGGAAGGAGACCACTTGGAAGACCCAGGCTTAAATGGGAGGATAATATTAAGATGGATATTCAGGAAGTGGGATGGAGGCCTATAGTGAATTGGTGTGGCTCAGGATAGGGACTGTTGGGGGGCACTTGTAAACGCGGTAATGAGGCTTCGGTTTTCATAAAATGTGGGGAAAATTTTGACTAGTTGAGACGCGTTTAGCTTCTCAAGCAGGACTCTGTTCCATGGAGTAAGTATTACTAACAAATTGTACTGTCTTAACTGCTGATACTATTCTGTGGTGTACAAAAAAATCCTTTTCACAGTTGATGATATTCGTTTCCTCTGCTATAAAAAATTATCCCCTGCTCTTACAGTGCCTCGTTTGTCCCACTTAACCTCCTGTATACCTACTGAATTTAATTTATACCTTGCTGTTTCCCTGACTACTGTCCCAAGTGACGTCCTCACATTCCACGTACGGAAGCTCTTGTCTCTTTTCCATTGCTTATGGCGTAGAGGTCAGTTGAAATGTGATGGCACACGCACAGAAACCAGATTTCGTCTTTCGGCGAAACAGGCGAGTCCATTTAGATCGGCGGGGGCGTCCGTTCAGTCGACTACTGGCAGCCGAGGTGTACGCATCAACGGTAGTAATGCTGGATACACCATGTTCCGAGGTAGTGTGAAAGGTACTGGCTACCCACTCCATTCGCCAGTTTCCCCTTCACTTCCCCTCCCGTCCTCTCCCGTGCGTCACCACGTGCCATCACATTTCAACCGGAGTCTAGATCAGTCCAGGCCCGAGGCATTTGTCGTTTCGTCATTAGGCGAGATTTTACGGCGAGGAGTTGTTAGCACCTAGCTCAATTCCCATTGGAGGACCACCCATTGTCGGTTGTCCGTGACTGCTTATTCAATATATTCGCAGCTATGCTCCATACCGGAGGCCGTTCCTCTATCTGCAAACTGAGTACGCGCCATGCCGTGGTGACAGGGACCACTTATCATGGAATACCTGATGTATTCCTCTTAAATATGCGTTGGGCTGAATTGCAGTCGTGTTATGTGCGTGTGAGGCATTTTTTACTGTTCTGTTTGGTTAGAGCTGTCCATATATTTGACTTAATGCTGTTACAAACGAAACTTAAAATTGCAACCAGAAGAATCAAGGTCATAATTTGATAGATTCTCCTGTTTTTGGCCGATCTATATGTCACTATCGTCTCGAGTGTTTGGGAATTACCCTCGCTGTGCAGGTCAAGTGCATTCTAGAGACAGTACATATCCTATATTGCAAAAGGAGACTGGAATGACAGACCTGCCTATTCTTAGGGCATCCCGCTTCCATTGACTCTGTTGCCACCACCAGGTTCCTGTTCCCCTTTCTCTGTGTATCGTCTGTTCCCTTCCCCTCTTGATCGTCTGCTGTCAAGTTTACGGCAGCACTTTCCGCCAGCACGTTAATGCCTAAGTTCCAAAGAACATGGTGTCACACCCTAAAACCCGTTATTCTCAGTCCATTTATTTGCTAGAACTCGTCACTACACGACTGTCCGTATTGTGTGTCATAAGCAATATTCTTGTCCTGAAGTTAGAAAATTGTGAAGGACAAGGGCAGTTCCTTGGGTTAGGAAACTTGTTAGAAAGATTGTTGAACTCACCATTGCCTAGAAATACAACTAGAAGCAAGCCTGTCATTGTCATAACCTGTTGCATGCTCATGAACCGGAACCTTTCATATCACTGGCCAGCGTGGATAATACTTAAACCAGACATACTGAACACGCCTGTAGGTCGTTTAGCCTGTTTGTCTGAACCCTTCTACCATACTACCTCAAGAGGTATGTTTAAGCTTTTCGCGGTGTCTGAACAAGTTGTGAGAATGCGTTTGTTAGTTTCGTTGTCTCTCCGTCTGTAACTACTCTAGAACCGATGAACTGGTTCTCGCAAATTTCACATGGGGGGGTTTACGAACCTACGAAACAACTTGTGTTATTTTATGTGTATCCCCATCTCGAGCGTAACTCTTGTGAGTGTTATCCAGACATCTGTGTTCCAACATCAGGGACTACAAGAAAACTGGCGTCTTTATTGAAACAAACATGCAGGTTGTTAAATTTGGTTTAATTAAAGTCAACTTACACACACACACACACACACACACACACACACCACTCTCTCTCTCTCTCTCTGTCCGTGGATTACACGACAACGAGATCAGTTAAAATCAAAGTAGAGCATTTTGTTTAATGAACTGTGTGGGGGATCGGAAGTGTAACTCAGTGTATTTTTCAGCCACTGCATTACTGGAACTGTGCGAGTGATCGTCACGTACCGGCCGGTTTGCGCCCGGGAAGGAGGCCGCATTGGCTCCAGAGTTGGTTCGGATTCTTTGAGGAACAAAGAACTCTGCCCCTGTCGGGATTCGAATCTTGATTCTTTGGTCATTCAGCACTTAGCCTGACTGGTCGACCGACCTACCTCGGTTCCCCAGTCTGTTGTCTGCTAGCATACTTGTTTCGGAAATTGTTTTAATTCTACATTTTCTCTACTTCTGGCGCGTTCTCAAAATTGCGAAATGCGACTGACCAGTAATGTCGTCCTGTCTCTCCGATTACGTGTCCGTCAGCATGGAACAAACAAGCTCCCACTTACTGCTTCTCATGAAATTTGATATTTGAGTATTATTCGGAAATCTATCGAGAAATTTTCTAGTTACATTAAAATCCAATAAGAATAACGAGTACTTTACATACAGACAGACGTATGTTCATTAATGATATGTCGCGGAATTCTTAGAATGAGAAATGTTTCGGACCAAAATTGTAGAGAAAATAACAGCACATTTTATGTTCAATAACTGTTTTGCGCCGTGATAATTGAGACCCTGTCACCACAGCATGGAGCGTCCTCAGGTTGCGGATGGAGGACCGGCCTACCATATGGAGGGTACCTGCGAATATATTGAATGAGCAGTCGCGGACAACCCACAAGGGGTGGTCCTCCAGCTGGGTTGGTTGGGCGAAGTGTTGACAACTCCTCACCGTAAAAAACTGGCTTTTTAGCGAAACAGGAACGCTTGCATGGGACCTGGATTAACACTTCGGTACGACCAAAGCAACGAAAAAGGTACATGCGATTTGGTATGTGGAATGTTAGGAGCCAGTATAGGGCAGGTTCACTTACTGCGGCAACCAGGGAATTATCAGGATATAAATTAGATTTAGTGGGTGTGCAGGGGGTTAGGTGAGACACAGGGGGCACGGTAAGAGCAGGGGATTATAATTTTTTCTATGGAAAAGGAAACAAAAATCATGATTTGGGAACGGGATTTTTTGTACACCACAGAATAGTATTAGCAGTTAAGAGAGTAGAGTTTGTTAGCGACAGGATGTCATGTATAGTTATGAGAGGTTATTGGTGTAGTATCATTGTTCTGAATGTGCATATACCAAGTGAGAAAGAAAGTGGTAATTCAAAAACAGTTTTGACGGGCGATTAGAATAGGTTTTTGATCATTTTCCTAAGTACCATATGAAAATTCTAGTAGGAGATTTTAAATGCATAAGTGTGGAGAGAGAATATTTTCCAACCGACAATTGGGAATGAGAGTCTAAATCAGGATAGTAATACTAATGGTGTTAGAATAGTAAACTTTGCCCCATCAAGAAATATATTTGACAAGAACACGATGTTTCTGTACCGAAACATTCCTAATTACACCTGGACCCCTTCTGATGGGAAAACTCACAACCAGATTGGTCACATATTGATAGGTAGGAGGTGGCATTCGAGTGTACTTTATGTACGAAGTATCAGGCGAGCTGACTACGATACTTATCACTATCTGGTGGTTGCAAGGGGAAGTTAGGGAAACTTAGGGAAAGATTTGTAGTAAGTAAACAAGCAGCACAGAAATTTGATGGGGGAAAGATTTAATCTCAAGAACCTAAATGTGCTGGAGGTTGAGAAACAGGTATCCGATTTACAACTTTGAAGAACTTCAGAGTTAGCGAGGAAATATATAGGGCTTGGGAGAACATAAACGAGAATATCAAAACCTAAGCTAAAGAGAGTCCAGTTCTGTACGAATTGAAGCAGCGTAAACCATGGTTGGATGAAGAATGTTTAGGTTTTTTTTAGATCAAAGGAAGCAGGCTAAAATGCAGTTGGTACAGGACCCAAACCAAAGCAGTGTAGATTATCGAAACAATGTACGACGTGCATCTAGCAGACATTTCAGGATCAAAAAGACAATATCTGAAAGCTAGAATTGATGAACTTGAAACTAACAGTAAGATAAAAGGTATCAGAGACTTGTATAGGGACATCATTGATTTTAGAAGGGTTACTAGCCTAGAACTAATATAGTACGGGATGAGAAGGGTGATTTAGTTACAGACTCCCACAGTATTTTCGGAAGGTGGTGGGACTATTTCTCTCAGCTCTTTAATTTACATGGCTGAGAGAAATACGTGCAGCACAACCACTAGTGCCTGAGCCAAGCGCCTTTGAGGTTGAGCTGGCTATTGAAAAGCTAAAAAGTCACAAATCACCTGGTATTGTTCAGATCCCAGCAGAATTGGTCAAGGCAGGGGGTAGAACAATTCGCCAAGAAATCTATAAATTTACTATATCTATTTGGAATATGGAGGAATTGCCTGAGGAGTAGAAGGAGTCGATCATTGTGCCTATCTTCCGGACTATAAAACAGATTGTAGTAATTATAGGGGCATGTCACTTTTGCCAACTACGTACAAAATTTTATCCAACATTCTGCTCTCAAGGTTAACTCCATGTGCAGAGGAAATTATTGTGGATCATCAATGTGGATTTCGACGCGACAGGTCAACTGCCAATCAGATATGTTCTGCATTCATCATATACTTTAGAAAAAATTGGAATACAACGAAGCAGTTCATCAGCTTTTTATAAAATTCAAGAAAGCCTATTATTCTGTTAGGAGGGAGGTCTTGTGTAATATACAGTTCGGTATCCCCATGAGACTGCCTGAAATGTATAGTAGAGTTCGGGTAGGCAAAAATGTGTCTGACAGGTTACTTATTAGGAATGGTTTGAAATAAAACGATGCTCTGTCGCCATTGCTCGTCCACTTTGCTTTAGAGTACGCCATTAGTAGGGTTCAGGTAAACCAGAATGGCTTGAAACTAAATGGTACACATCAACTTCTGGTTTATGCTGATGGTGTTAATATAATGGAAGGAAGCGTACATAGAAAACGCAGAAGCTTTGGCGGTGGTTAGTAAGGAGATAGGACTAGAAGTAAATGCTGATAAAAGTAAGTACATGTTCATGTCTCGAGATCAGAATGCAGGGCGAAGTCACAATGTAAGGACTGATAATAGTTCCTTAGCAAGGGTGGAAGAGTTCAAATATTTGGGAACAACCCTGACATATCAAAATTCTATTCAGGAGGAAATTAAGAGCAGATTGAAATCAGGGAATGCTTGCTATCATTCATCGCAGAATGTTTTGTCTTCCTGTTTGCTATCCAAAACTTTAAAATTAAGATATACAGAACTATAATTTTGCCTGTAGTATTGTATGGGTGTGAAACATGGTCGCTCACATTTAGGGAGGAACGTAGCCTGAGGGTGTTCGTGAATAGGTTGTTGAGAAGAATATTTGAGCCTAAGAGGGACGAGGTAACAAGGGAGTGGAGAAAACTACATATTGAGGAGCTTAATGATCTGAACTCCTCACCCAATATTTTTCGGGCCATAAAATCGAGAAGAATTAGATAGGCCTAGCATGAAGCGCGTATGGGGAGAAGAGAGGCATATGCAAGCTTTGGTGGGGAAACCTGAAGGAAAGAGACCGTTTCGAAGACCCACGCATAGATTGGAGCATAATATTAAGATGTATCTTGAGGAAGTGCTATTTTGGTGTATGGACTGGATCGAGCTGGCACTTGTGAATGCGGTAATGAACCTTCGGGTTCCATAAAATGCGGAAAATTTCTTGCCTAGCTGAAAACTGGTTAGCTTCTCAAGAAGGACTCTACTCCATTGAGTAAGTAAGGAGGTAAGTAAGTAATTAAGTGAATATTTTGCGAAAGCCGTACCGTTTATGAGATACCGTGGAAAAAAAAAAACATGTGCTTTGTGTACAACAAAACTAAGGCTACACACTCAGACTGTGTAATGTTTATTGCTTTTCGACGGTAACGTTAGCTATGCGAACGCGCCTAAATGTAACGTACATACGTTGCCTATCTTCTTAATTTATTGTGAAGTCCAGTCCCCCTGATTTGGTACGTGTTAGTCTCGCCGGTACGTCACGTGAAGCGGACATTCAGACTCCCCGTATCAATGCACGAAGCGTGGATAAACCAGACAAATGTTGCGATATCCACATTCCATTTGCAGATATTTTAATCAGATTTATTTTTGCAGTGTTACTAAATGTAAGAAAGGTTTTGTGACACATTCTCAATAACGCTAGATATTGGCGTTTTATTTCTTCTCTCATGGGAATATCTCCTCTTTTGACGGAAATCATCTCCGTTTGCTGGGGCCCACCTCCCCGTTGCTGATCGACGCAGATTTTACCTGTCCTCACATTACACTTCTTATAACAGAGATGAATGCCCGATCAACTAATTATTTATAGGTGGCGGGTGTGAAATATCGGGGCCAACGTCTCGTCCCTCCTTTCACCCATCCAAATTGCAGCTCTGATGCTTTCGCCGAGGTCTTTCGCGGGAATGCGCCTGCGCGAACAGGCACGTGTTATCAGTACCGACGAATGGGGGGAAGCCGATACACATTATTGTGGCCCGGCGGTCTGGAAGGGGGCCCGGACTCCGGGTATGTTGCATATGTTTTTGTATTTTCAGGTAGTATCATTGTTTGTCTATTGTACAAATTAATAATTTCATACTAAGCCACAGTCATACTGCAACTGAGAGTCAGTCTTTCCCATTTGGTATAAAGATTTTTAGGCGGTTCGTCCTTGCTTGGTGACCCGATAAACTTTTTTCACCCGGGCCTGAACCCGCTGTCGGCGGATCTATGTGTTGTGGTCGGAATAACACTTTATGGCAATATATGTGCCTGTGATTGTAGTCAGTTAAGTCACTGGAGCACACAGCCGTAATAGTTCGTTAGACGTGTAACAGATAGATATATGAAGAACTGTTTTTTTTAAGTCTTTTATTTGACTGTGGCACTTGGTCGTCGTACATTGAGGGAGAAACATAGGCTGAGGGTCATATTGTTCATCCCGTGCATTGTATATGACTGGCAGATCCTTGCTGTACGAACAGATGCACAGTCCTACTGTTACGTGTTGCACTGCTAATTAGCTGCTACATGTTTCGGCGTAGCTGCCATTATTAGGAAGCTAATACCTGTAGTGCTAAAGCTTATAGGAATAAAATAGTCGTTCAATGTATACGCATATCAAGTGTACAGACTATAGTTAAAATTTAGTGTTTGTTTTAAAATGATGCTATAATGTGTTACTGATTATAAATTGTTATAAAATAATGGTAGTTTTCCTTGTGTACGGTTGTCTGTTTGGCAGTTGGTTTCTTGTTCTACAAACGTCTTTTTCTCTATGATTCGAATTGGATTCCATCCTGCAACCTGTATATTATGTCTTCTTCGTATGAAGTGCGGTCTCATAGTGTACTTCAAACAAAGAAGACAGAAGATACAGGTTACAGGACATGATTCAATTCGCACCATAGCGCCATTGATGTTTGTAGAACAAGAAACCAGCTTGCAAGGAGGCAATTGTAAATTAATTATAATGAAAGATAATTTCCCGTAGTACTAAACATGTAGAATAGGCCGGATAGCTCAGTCGTTATAGCGACTGACTACGGGCTGGACGGTCCAGGATCGAATCCCGGTGGGGACGAGATTTTCCGCCTATCCAGACCGCCTCTGGGGCCCACCCAGCCTCCTGTACAATGGGTACCGGCTCTTTCCCGGGGGTAGAGGCGGCCGAGGCGTGGGGCTGACCCCGCACCCCCATCTAGTGCCGAGGTCCTAGAAAGAGCAGATTTATACGTCTTCTCACCCTAAGGGCCTTCGTCGCTTATAAAAAGGGTGATAACGTATCTACCTAAACATATAGACGGCAATAACCGAATCTGTGTGCACTCATGTATTCCTTTACATCATTAGGCCTACTTCGCATTCTAGAAGTGACATTTCTGATAAATGTGTCTTCCACTGCCGCGATTGTGCAGGCAACGAAAGCAGTCGCGTCGCCATTTATTAACCAAGCTTTTCTGGATAATGCTGCATAATCCTTATTGGTAAAAATTAATTTCAACTGCTATGAACAAACAACAAACCCTTAGCGAGAGACGCTGAACAAAGCCACATAGGAATTCGGATCATTAGGATGTATCCGAATATACTCTAAATGAGAGGCTATTAAAATGGGCAAACCCGAATTTTGGGTTTGTCCAAGTGTAACGTCCCAGTGGCCAGGTTTCACGGAACGAATAACATAACTGTCGCTAGTAAACCGAAACATTTGAAGCTTGAGAAGTTATGGAGTTGTTTCCAATTTAGCGTGTAGACTAAGCTGCACTGGTGAGTACCTGTGCCTCCGATGTTCACGTGCAAAGGGGTAGGTTTGCCTGAGATTTGAACCCGATGTTCGGCTGCGACCTAAATTAACTAGTAGCTGGGCTTCTGACTCATTGACCTGTAACCGTGTGTGACTTTTTAAGCCTTTGTTGCAAAAGGGGTTTTGCTTCACAGTAGTTGAAATTAATTTTAGTCAGTGAAATTATGCAGTATCCTCCACAAATATATCAACCAACGGCGACAGGACGCCGTTCGTTGCCTGTTCAATCACATTAGTCGGAGACACGTTTGTCAGCAATGCCACTTCCCGAACGCGAAGTACTGATCTGACGAAACACCGTAGTTCACACCGTCCTCATCAGTTAGTCGATGAAATTCTTCAGTTATATACTGTTTCAACAGCTGAGAGCCCTCACTGACAGTATGATGTATGTATTCTCTCTCTGCCTATGTTAAACTGAAATGAAAGAAGAGACTGACAGTGTCTTCTGAGATTTGATGGGAAACGTAAGACTACGGTCTTCCGGAATGTTACGCATTGTAGAGTTAAGTGGAATGATATCCACTTTTTCCGAGGTACCTTTTAGGGTAGATGGTAAGAAGGGTGCAGTGTCAGAGGAACCTTCTACGTCCGTTTTCAGGCTAGAATGCAGAATGGTAGAAACATCTGCGAGGAACCGGCTGCCTCCATCCGCAGTGAAGAGTGTAGCTGATGCCTCCTTCCTCGTTGTTCGAGGAATGTATGAGTCTATAGTACTTTCGTAGGAACCTGTTGCATTATTCTTCAGGGTGAAAGTAGTCGGGAGAGGAACGTAGATACCTTTCCGTTAAACTACGCCGTAACCTTCAGAGGGTATCCTGTTTTTCAAGATACTGTGGTTTTATCATTACTTCTATCATAATAACGTGGTTTGTTACATAGAGAGAAGAACCAAGTGTCTCATAAGAAAGGAGACTGTTCTAAGAAAAGGACCACAATGTGTGTAGTTTTTGAGGTACACAGACGAATGTAGGCCTACTTGTTGTCTGTTTAGTCTTTTTCTTCTCTCCTGGTTTAGCTTAGTACTTTCCATTTAGTCCCCTGTTTTAGTATGCGCTGCGTGTATGCAGCTTGCTCATCGCCGTGAGTATTGTCAGCACCGTGCACGGCGTTGGACTAGAGGGCACACATCCGTAGTGTTGGAAAAGATTCGAAGGAGAGTACGTGGAGTAGAGTAGGTGAGAAGCCGAATGTCCCCCAGCTAGTTAACCTTTTGGCGCCGGAATTATTTTTTTTAATTTTAGCACACACTGTATATTAAATGTGAATAATACAGCAACCAAATACGTTAGAATTATGAAACAAACTGCATTTTGAAGAGAAAAAACGGACAGTATATACCATGTTTAAAATATTCAGTGCATATATTTGTTGAATAAATATATAAAATGCAACTTTAGAGGTTAGCGGTGCGGTACGACCACTATAGTTGACATTAGGCGTCTAAAGGTTAAGAACGTCTCCGAAGTTTATGGAACGTGAAGGTTCGTTACCATAATGAAAATGTTCCACCACTTGGCCCTATCCTGAGCCAAATTAATTCTATCCAGTTAAGCTCCATTGTATTTCTTTAAGACCAATTTCTATATTATTCCATCCGCGCCTACAGGTTCAGAGTGGTCTCTGTCCTTACGGTTTTCCCATTAAACCCCTGTATGTGTTCCTGTTTGCTCCCAGTCGTTGTAAACTGCACAGCTCTAGTATGATGCTTTTTCGTACTGCCGCCATATTTGTTTAGTTAAGAAGGGATTAGACATTACACAGTCAGGATATTTTCGACTGACAGTAATGTCCATAACATGTTTCACGGAACATTAAAGCACAGTGGTTATTATGTGTACCACCACGGAGCAAGCTAGCTGAAGAGGTGTCCCATTCGAATCTCGGTCGGAACACGTTTTTGAAGTTCCTCTTGTCTCAATCCTTTGAGGAAAATTCCGGGTTAATAATTCAAATTAGGGTTTAACTGCTTCTATCCACTGCATTATATTGATGAAATCGTCCAACCATTTTAACACAGTGTAATTTGAGATTCCGACAGCTTCACTAGATAAATCACAAATAAATGTGTCATCTGCTTTAATATCAAGAACTCTGCATTTTTGCCCACACGGTATATTTGTTCAATTTATTTATTACGATTCTCGCAATAATGAACAATTATTTCTTCAAACAACGTGAACGGATTGTTCCTTGTAGTGGAGACGCAGTGTTACTGTGAGGTAAGAACCGATTTTTAGAAATGACATGGAGCATTTACCCACAGTTTATGACGTCGTGCCTAAGGTTGGCATTTTTTTTTGACTAAAATGTTTGGATATTATTTTTCTTTTGTGTCAAACCTACGTGTGAAATTAGGACGTCACCTACGTAGGTACGCAGAAAGTAATGACGTAAAAGTTAAAGTCACTGTACCTGCGATGAAAGTGTCTTGTGATCCAAGGCATAGCTCAAGTCATTCTCGACATCTGCACTAGATAGGGTTATGTTGATGATTACGCATAATACGCTGCTAAAATAATCAGCAGGTTTATTGTGAAGACTGAATAAAGAGATCGACTACTTTGACCGAATACTGCGTTAGTCTGAGATGGAATGTAACTGCTGTGCGTGGATTACCTATTGGAGATGCAATAAATGTCACTGTCTGTTGTCAGCGTTAGTCTTGGTTGTAGATAATTCAAAGACTGTATTGTTAAGCTATCGAATTAATGATACGATCGTCGTGGAGTTGATGGTGGTGATTTATTTTATGATTTAGGTTGCTGTGATTTTCTCTCACTACGTGTAGCAAGAGTGGTAAGGAGGCGGACGAACTGGAAAGCATCGGAAGGGATGCATATATGGCCTGATCGAGGTACTATCCCGGTGTTTGCCTGGTGGAACTGAGGAAGTTCACGAACAGACTCAAGAAGAGGGCGTCACGGCTGAGGTTCGAACTGGCCTCCGCCTGAATACAAGCGTAGAATATTACCGCATCGCACTGTTCGTTGTACTAATGACTATGATAATAATAGCAATAACAAAATGAGTCATTTGTAGTACTATCGTCTGAGTTACGACACGTGGTATAGCCTAGTGGGTGGGATTCTACCTTTCGGGGCACATAGTGACCCTGTGTTCAGGATTAAGTTACCCACCAAGTTGTCTGCAACACGTTGCCAAAACCGACAACCGAATGAACTCTCCCATCATGAGAATCTCGTATCTTACAATAGTAGTGATATTACTGTCTTGATACTTAAGATTATACGTGAAATGCGCCAAAAAATAAGAATGGACAGTTCGTACGGTAGCACATGCGGACTGATTATATTGCTGTTGGAGAATACTCGCCAGTATGCTGAGCACAATGGGTATGGAGCCTAGCAGCACAGCAGTAAGTGGGTATTTGATAACAGTTGTTAGGCCCGGAGTTAATTCCGTTTCTATATTGACAATAAAGCGAAGTCTCGGATTGTTCACTCTGTTTTTAGTAAGTGAATCACGTGTCCACATTCCCGGAAAGGTGCAGGACTGGTGCCTTTGTTTTGCAGTTACAAGCCTGGAGACTGTAGGACTGCCCGTGTCATCTGGTTTTTCTACCCATCTGCTTAGTGCCCAAATGGTGCAGCACCCTGACATGACACAAACCCTTCGTGACTCTGTATATTCCATATATGGTAACTGCCACATATGTTTAGACCTCTGTGAGGTGTTGGACCTATTTCAGGTCCTGCTACACTTAATGAAACTCTGGGTTATGAAGACGGCGTATGTGGGGAGAGACATTACACGGAAGTGAGTGGTCAGTTGCACTACCCAACCGCATTATCCCTGGGGAAACAGATCCTTGGACAGGAGGCTGGGTGGGCCTCGAACTCTGTTTGGACTTTGTGGAGAATAGAAAGATATCTGCTTCTGCTGAGAATCGAACTCCGATTCACCGACCGTACAGCTCGTAGTCTACTCATTACATTTGAACTTCGCTTGCTAGTTGCGCTTGAGGGTTCGAATCCCGTCGGGAGCATAGATGTCTGTCGCTTATGAGTGTTATGTGTTGTTAGATAGAGGTCTCTGCATCGGGCTGGTCACTCGTCCATAGGAGTCCTACCGAGCGTGGTGTGTCTAATGAGTGTGATCGCGAAGCCCGTAAGGAGAGGCCGTGACCCAGAATCGGGTCGAAGCGCCACATGAAGCAGAGTCGTTCTGTAGAAGCTACTGCTTAAGTATTTCACGAAACTCTCCGCCTTGTATGGAAGCAGAAGGTTCCTTAATGGTCCCTCCACCGAACCCTGGCTTAGGGCACTTGAATTGTATCGTTGCTGAGGAGTTTCTAAAAATACTCCAGCTTTGAGACACTTTGTGTGACATTTAAGGAACGTGAGGTTGAGAGGTCGTTTGCTCACTTTCCAGTCCTCAAGCTGAATTATCACACTTGTGTGCTGTCCGTGACTGTCTTGTCAACATTTTGGCATCTACTGGCCGTCTGTTTTGTATTCAATCATACGCAGTTTCTTATTCCAAAATACACGAAAGGACGATGCAATTTCACACATTGAAAGTCAGAATTACTCTCCTGTCGATATCAGCGTTGGTGTGCCCTTGTAGCATACTTTCTGTCTTTAAAGGAGGGAAAAAAGTGTCGTCATGTCAACACTGTGCCATGTGGTTGTGTCCTGAAAATTGGAACCAGGCTAATAGGCCTTCGATAAATATGTAATTTGAAAGAAGGTAATATATTTGTTGGATGTCAAGTAACGACAGGGCTACCGTTGTAACAGTTTCGGGTGCTTTCGATATGTTGAATGCGTGTACCATGCGAAATTATGAAGTCACAGAAATAAAGATACAGACTATTCTATCCGACAAAACACTTAATCGCTTTCTTTAAACGCTACATGTTTCGATTGGAAAACGATCGAAGGATGTAGCGTTTGAAGGAAACGATAAAGTGTTGTGTTCGACGGAATAGTCTGTATGTGTGTGATTAAATAATATACATTTTTCTGTGGAGTAGCACGTGAATATATTGGCTGTCCGTCCTGTGACGGCCACGTGGCTACTAGCAACAACAACAACAACAACAATAATAATAATAATAGTAATAACAACCAACACAATCGAAGCGTGGAGTGGAGCCCAGTATGTGAAATAGACTTTGCAGATTCACTAAGAACAACGCTAAACTGGAAAGTTCCTGGAAGAGACCAAATAACAAATTTTTGGCTTAAGAAACTTACAGCAACACACAAGCATATAGCTGCACTTTTTAACAAATTGATTGAAGAAGATCAAATATCGGCGTGGTTAACGGCAGGAGTAACATTCCTTATTCCAAAGAACGGGAATACTGAAAATCCAAAGAAGTACAGACCTGTGACCTGTTTGCCTACAGTATACAAACTTATGACATCTGTTATAAGCAGGCGTATGCAAATATTTGTGGATGATGAAAATTTGATGCCAAAAGAGCAGAGAGGGTGCTGCAGTGGATCAAAAATCTGCAAAGATCAGCTGCTAATTTCAAAAGCAATACTACATGAATGTAAAAAATTGTGTATGGCATGGATTGATTATCAGAAAGCTATCGACGGGGTGCCACACAGCTGGATAATCAAATCCATAGAGTTAGTTGGGATCAGTAATAAAGTTTTATCGTTCACCAAGAAGGTCATGAGCTACTGGAGAACACATATGCGCGTAGACACAGAAAATAAGCTAATAGAAACAGAAGACATAAAAATACCATGTGGAATATTTCAAGGAGACTCACTATCACCACTGCTATTTTGCATTTGCTTAATCCCTCTCACTGAACAACTGAATGGTTTGAACACAGGATACGAAGAGCACACAACTAAGACAAAAATATCACACCTACTTTACATGGGTGATTTGAAGTTGATCGCTAAATCAGAGGAAGAGCTCCAAAAGCAAATACGAATAGTTAAAACCTTCAGTAATGATATCCATATTGAATTTGGACTAGTTCACTCGCAAAATTTAGTGATTGACATGAACAGAGAAATACAAGAGCTAGAACAGGGAAAAATGTACAAGTACCTTGGGATTGAGGAAAGTGAAGGCATACAACATCAACAAATGAAAGGAAGATTGAAGCAGGAATAAGAATTTAAGATTAAGAATGATATTGAAATCTGAAATGAACGCGAGGAATAAAATCACAGCAATTGGAACACTAGCTGTCCCAGTTTTGAGATAATTAACTGGAGAACTGAAGAAATAAAAAAGATTGGCAGGAAAACTAGAAAGATGCTAACGATGTGTAAAATGCATCACCCAAAAGCTGACATAGACAGGTTATATGTAAAGAAGAAAGAAGGAGGGAGGGGACTAGTGCAAATCGAAGCGGCACATAAAGCAGAAATAATTAATATTGCAGAATACCTTAACACAAGTTATAAAGAAGACCAGTTTGTAAATATTGTTAAAAGACACGAAAACACTCAACCAAATATGAACTCAGTAATGAAGACAGCAGCAAAGATTACAGCAGAATTAAGTCATCCAAATGAGAAGAGTGACGCAAAACAGGATGGGATACAGCACACAGAGGAGAGTCTCTAAACGAAAAATGGGAAAACAAAGTAATGCATGGGCAGTACATTAGAAATATAGATAGACAGCTTATTAGTGAAGAAGACACATTCCTCTGGCTATCGAAGGGAGACCTAAAAGCAGAAACTGAAAGTGAAATAGTGGCAGCACAAGACCAGGCGCTACAAACAAAATATTATGCGACAAAAATATTGAACACGGAGACAGATAGCAAGTGCAGACTTTGCCAACAATTTGACGAGACAATAGACCACATAATATCAGCATGCCCAATACTGGCAAAAGAACAGTACATAAAAAGACATGATAGAGTGTGTGCACAACTACACTTCAACATATGCAAGG
>Ga0131853_10004076_pt1 | contig 26215 bp, 17 predicted proteins | sample TergutLab28metaG_FD_92764 | JGI IMG/M metagenome (GOLD analysis project Ga0131853, IMG submission 92764) | Labiotermes labralis P1 segment gut microbial communities from Petit-Saut dam, French Guiana - Lab288 P1 (version 2) (version 2) | ecosystem: Host-associated > Arthropoda: Insects >... | reverse complement strand
GGCTTCGGAATTTAACAATGATTAAAGAGATCACGACGCTTATTCGATCAGAAATGGATGAGGAATTCGATATTGGGAAAGTTTCGCTTGATGATCAGAAGACGTATGCGTTAATTGCAAAAGCTGATACGACTGGGATTTTTCAATTAGAGTCCGGTGGGATGCGTGCTGCTTTGAAACAAATTTTGCCTAGTAACATTGAAGATATTATTTCGGTATTGGCTTTATTTAGGCCTGGTCCGATGGCGAATATTCCGATGTTTGCTGCACGTAAGCATGGTAAGGAACATATAATATATGATCATCCTACTTTGAAACCGATTCTTGAACATACTTATGGTGTGATTGTCTATCAAGAGCAGATTATGCAAATTGCTAGTCTTGTAGCAGATTACGCGCTAGGGGAAGCTGATATTTTAAGGCGTGCCATTTCTAAGAAAGAAAGTCAAACACTAGCAGAGGAAGGCAGCAAATTTATTGAACGGGCAAGTAAACGCGGTTATGATTCACAAGTTGCTAGAAAGATTTTTGAGTTGATTTTGAAATTTGCAAATTATGGTTTTCCCCGATCTCATGCAGCTAGTTATGCGATGATTTCTTATCAAATGGCTTATTTGAAAGCAAATTATCCTCAATACTTTATGACATCTGTTTTGATGACGCAGATGGGGAGTGCCAAAGGAACAGCCGCTGCGATTAAAGAAGCGCGTAGTCTCGGGATCAAGGTGCTTCCACCGAGTGTAAATGAGAGTTTTAAAGGGTATCATGTGGAAAATAGGGAAATACGATTAGGATTTTTGTCGATTAAGCATATCGGTATGGAGATAGCGAATAGACTAGTATTAGAGCGCAGCAAAGGCGTGTTTACAACATTTTTTGATTTCATCGCGCGAACAAACGAGTTTTTAGGAGAGAAGGTCTATGCTTCTTTGATCGATATTGGTGCTTGCGATACGTTTGGTTATAACCGAGAGACTTTGCATGAAAACGTGAATCGAATTTTAGATTTTATGAAGTATGATGGTGGCTTATTTGGAACTGTTTTTGAAATGGTCGTATTTGATGAAGCTGAGGTGGATCATCTTAAATTGATGGAACGAGAGCATGAGTTGTTAGGTTTTTATATGCAGACGCATCCGATTCAGCTGTTTGCTGAGTTGATTAAAGCGCATGAACTGCTGATTCCTTCAGAAGTACAGCTAGTTCATCAAAAAGAGGTGCGTTGTATTGGATTCATCAGCCGAATTAGAGAAATACGCGATAAGAATGGGAATTTAATGGCATTTTTAGAGTTGACTGATGAAATAGGTCAAATTGATGTGACGATTTTTGCGCGCGAATATACCCCTGAGTATCGAAACTTGCTGAATAAGATCGTTATCATTGAAGGGAATCTCAATTTGCGTAATGATCGAATTTCACTCAACTTTAACCGTTTACAGAGCGTCTTGACGTGAATATTTAAACGATGTAAAGCGTACCACACAACGGTGTTTAGAGTTGAAAAATCAGTCAATTTGTTGTATAATGTTGGTAACTTTGCTTAGAGTGTTGATGATCAATACTTGCCTGAAAAGCATTAAAAAGGAGCATTAATCATGTTTAAAAAGTTAGGAATAAGCTTGTTAGCTTTCACTATACTTGCAACAATGTTTAATATGGGAACGATGAACACAGCTTATGCAACACCAGCATCATGTGGTTCATCAATTGCAGAATGTCGCGAGGCTCAAGAAGAAGCGCGCGAAAATATTGCTAGAATGTTAGAAGAAGCAGCGGAACTTGGCGATGATATCGTCGAGATTCAAGCTAGAATTACCGAGTTAAGAGGTGAAGTAGCTGAATTGGAGGCTGAGGTATCCGAATTAGAGGCAGAAATTGCGTTTTTGACAAATAGTATGGAACTCTTAGCAGAAGAAATTGAGGAAAATGTTGAACTTTTAGAGCAAACAGAAGAAGAAATGGAGGTTCTAATTGACGAAATCGCCCAACGGATGCGAATCACACAACGCGTCAATAATCGAAATTCGATGCTTACGATTTTAAGTGAAGCAGAAAGTTTGATGGATTTTCTGCGTTTAGCGCGAACGTTTAGTCAAATAGCGACCGAAGATGCAGCGCTGATGGAAGAATTATCAGATTTAGTTGAATTACAAGAAAATTTATTGGTTGAGTTAGATGAGCAAGCAGATGAATTTTATGAAAGCAGAGAGGTATTTGAAGCATCACGCGCACTTCTTGAGGTGGAACAGTCACGCTTAATGGTTATCCAATTAGAACTCATTGATAATGAAGCACAAATGCAAGATAGATTATATCGACTTAATGAAGATCGACATGATGAAGAAGCCTTACTTGCTGCTTTAGAGGAAGCTGAGGAAATCCTTAGACAAACGCCACCACCGCCAGTTACGGCGAATAATAATTCAAGCTCGTCATCGAGCTCGAGGCCACAAACACCAAATGCTAGTGGTTTAGCTCATCCAATGCCTGGTGCATTTGTTAGTGATGAATTTGGTTCGAGAGGTGGTTCGCATCGCGGGATAGATTTGGTTGTTGCAGGAAATGCAAGTGCCCCAATCTTAGCAGCTGCCTCAGGAACTGTGACATTTAATGGTTGGGAAGGGGGATTCGGCTTTTATATCATTATTTCTCACATGATTGATGGGCAACGCGTCGATACTTTATATGCGCATTTGCGCTATGCGGCACCAGTTGCTCAGGGAACGATTGTTTCACAAGGTGATGTAGTCGGAACTAAAGGAAATACTGGTGGATCAGCTGGGCCTCATTTGCATTTTGAAGTTCACCCAGGCGGTATTTCTTGGGGACCTCATAGAGGGGTCAATCCAAGAGAATGGATTAACTTCTAATTATTAGAAAATAAAATATGGATAAAACGCCTCCTTGTCAAATGGTTATGTTTATTTGATGAGGAGGCTTTTGTGTGCTTTGTTACTATACGATGTTTAATTCACCCTTTCGGTGAATTAGGATGAAGTCTCGCCTAAGCTTGCGCTGCTTTCACCTTACAAAGCTGAAAATTGGGAATGGGTCTGTAGCAGTGAATAGTCACGCACGATTCGTGTGAAATCCATTTTTTTCTTGCCAAGCTAGTTGAAATTTGAATAAGTTTGTTGTATAATGTTCGTGAATTTGTTTGAAAACAAGCAACTTATTATGAGTAATAAGTGGGAAAAGGAGTACTATAAATGTTAAAAAAACTAGGAACAGGTTTGTTATTAGTGGCAACAATCATGTCGCCATTTAATGTAGGAACTATCACCAATGTTTATGCAACATCAACACCAACCACATGTCGCTCAATTTCAGAATGTCGTGAGTATCAACGTGAAGTGCGACAGAATATTGCAGAAATTGTTGAAGAAGAAGAAGAGTTAAGTGAAGAAATCACTGAAATCCAGGCTGATATTGATTACCTAAGAAATGAAATTTCTATCTTGGGAGAGAATGTAAGAGAGTTAGAGGCTGAAATTGCAGTGTTATCTAGCGAGATCTCGGATTTAGCAGATGAAGTGGAAGAAAACTTAGAAACATTACGTGAAACAGAGGATCGTATTGATGTTTTAATCGAAGAAATTGCCCAACGAATGAGAATCACACAACGTGTTAATAATCAGAACTCAATTTTAGCACTTCTGAGTGAAGCGACGAGCTTAATGGACTTTATGCGTACAGCACGAACATTTAGTCAAATAGCGACCGAAGATGCGGAAAATATGAGTGAGCTAACAGATTTGACGGAATTTCATGATAATTTGCTAGTCATACTTGAAGCTCAGTATAATGAACTTGGTGAAAATAGAGATATTTTAACAGAGAATGCGTATGAGCTTGCGGCTGAACAAGCTAGAATGGATGAAGTTCAAGTAGAATTAACAACGCAACAATATGCTTTACTTCAGAGAATGTATGAGCTTGGTTTAAATCGTGTTGATGAGGAACAAAGATTGGCAGCTCTAGAAGAAGCGGAAGAAATTTTGGCACAAACCCCGCCACCACCAGTTGTTGCGCCTGCAACCCCACCACCAAGCACGAGCAATAGTACTACAGTAACGCCGCCAACTCAGTCAACAGGCTTGGCTCATCCGTTACCAGGTGCTAGAGTTTCATCTGAGTTTGGTCCGCGCTGGGGCGGGCATCATGCTGGCATTGACGTAGAGATTTTCAGTCAGCCGAGCGCACCGATACTTGCGGCAGCATCGGGAACTGTTACACATGCTACTTTTGAGAGCGGAATGGGCTGGTATGTCGTGATTTCACACCTGATTAACGGTCAGCGCGTCGATACACTATACGGGCATTTACGCTATCAACCAATGGTATCAGTAGGCGATAGTGTTTCTCAAGGACAACAAATTGGGAATAAAGGCGCAACAGGATTTGTGACCGGACCTCACCTGCACTTTGAAGTCCATCCAGGCGGATTTGCTTGGAATGCAGGTGTGAACCCAAGAAACTGGATTAATTTCTAATTGGCTAACTAAGCATAATAGTTGAAAACCAGATCTGAACTTTCAAGATTTTTAAAAGTTTGGAGCTGGTTTTTTATTGATGAGAAAGTTAAAACATTGCTAGAAAAACCGGATTCATTCCGAGCATACTAGAAGTGGCATCATGCAGTTTATGCTTGAATAACGTTTTCTATGATTTTGAGTCTTGAAAAGTTTTCCAAAACAGCGTATAATTGTAAAAATTTACTTTTCACCATGGTGGAAATGATCGTTAGGATGTGTTTTGAAATGGCAAATGAGATGTTAAAAGATTACTTGATGTTAGCTGCAGCTGAGGTTACAAATGGCAATATGCAAGCAGATGTTTCTGCTGCAGAAATGACTGCTTTTGTTGCCAACTTGAATTTAGTTCACCAGTCGTATCCTGAGATTGCAAAGGGAATTTTGCAGGAGCTGATTGATCAACGTTCGCATTTAAAATTAATTGCAAGTGAGAATTTTTCATCTTTGTCAGTTCAAGCTGCAATGGGAAATTTATTGACAGATAAATATGCAGAGGGTTATGTTAAGAACAGGTTTTATGCGGGTTGTGATAATGTTGATGAGATCGAGGGCTTAGCAGTGAAGGAAGCATGTGAATTGTTTGGTGTTGATCATGCCTATGTGCAGCCTCATTCGGGTGCAGATGCCAATTTAGTTGCGTTTTGGGCGATTTTACGAAAGAAAATTCAAGCACCAATGTTGGAAAAATTAGAAAAAGCAAATTTGCTTCATTTAACGAAAGCAGAATGGGATGACATTCGTGTAGAGATGGGGAATCAACGCTTGCTTGGTTTGGATTTGTATTCAGGTGGTCATCTCACACATGGGTATCGTCACAATGTTTCTGCGCAAATGTTTGATGTTTATAATTATTCAGTTGATGAAGAAACAGGTGTTTTGAATTATGATCATATTCGTGACTTATTACATGAAGTTAAGCCACTTGTTTTCTTAATTGGCTTTAGTGCCTATACGCGAAATATTAATTATGAACGCATGCGTCAATATGCAGATGAAGTTGGGGCTGTCATGATGGTTGATATGGCACATGTTGCTGGTTTGGTTGCAGGTGGTGCCATTTCAGGGATTTATGATCCGACCAAGTATGCAGATATTATAACGACCACCACACATAAGACACTGCGTGGTCCACGTGGTGGAATGGTTCTTGCAACTGAAGAATTCGCGGAGCAAGTGAACAAAGGGTGTCCACATGTATTAGGCGGTCCACTCCCACATGTAATGGCTGCAAAAGCACTCGCATTTAAAGAAGCACGCCAACCTGAATTTAAAGCCTATGCTGCAAAAATAATTGAAAATGCACAAGCCTTTGCTGCTGCACTTGGGGAGAAAGGCATGACTATTCCAACAGGTGGAACGGACAATCACATTGTGCTTGTTAACGTTGGTGTTTTAGGTTTGACTGGAAGGCAAGCAGAGTCGGCACTTCGTGAATGTGGAATTACACTTAATCGAAACACGATTCCTTTCGATCCACAAGGACCGTGGTTTACAAGTGGACTGCGCTTTGGAACACCAGCGTTGACGACGCTTGGAATGGGAACGGTTGAGATGGTAGAAATTGCTGATATCGTCGCAACTGTTTTAAAAGAAATCAAACCAGCATTTATTGAATCGAAAGGCATTTATAGCAAGGCAAAATATGAGCTAGATACAGAAGTTATAGAAAAAGCAAAGAAATGTGTTGTAGCGATTCTTGAGAATTATGTCCTTTACCCAGAACTTGATGTCGAGTTCTTGAAGAGATACATTTGAAAGTTTGATCAAAAACTTGCAAACCCTTGATACTAGAACGTTTCTGAGTTTTGTAATCATTTGATAAGAGTCAACCATGTGGATTTTGTTTGAATGTGACGAAATCCATTTTTCTTTTGTGCATTTTGTTAGAAAAATGAAAAAAGGTAGTAGATAATTTTTTTTAAATGTGATAGAATGTAAGATAGACAAAAAAATGGCTCATACTAGATTTAAGAAAGTTTTGATTTGGAGGAATTAACGTGCTTTTTTCAAAAGATATAGGAATTGATTTAGGGACTGCCAATGTCCTAATTTATGAAAGGGGAAAGGGAATTGTTTTAGAAGAGCCCTCTGTAATAGCGAGAAATGTACAAAGTGGAAAAGTAATTGCTTCTGGAGCAGAAGCCAGACAAATGATTGGTCGTACACCTGGAAAGTTTGAAGTTGTCAAGCCGATGAAAGATGGTGTTATTGCAGACATTGAAGCAACAGAACTAATGTTAAAAAGTTTCATTAATAGAGCTAAGACTAGAGGACTATTATCAAAGCCACGTATTTTGATTTGCTGTCCAAGTAACATCACAGAAGTAGAAAAGAAAGCAATTGAGGAAGCAGCTGGTAAAACAGGTGCGCGCGAGGTTATCCTTGAAGAAGAACCAAAAATTGCAGCGCTTGGTGCTGGGATGGACATTTCAAAGCCTTCTGGAAATATGGTCATTGATCTTGGTGGTGGAACAACAGATATCGCCGTTTTATCATTAGGAGATATTGTAGTATCATCTTCAATCAAAGTAGCAGGAAATAGATTTGATCAAGATATTGTAGACTATTTAAAATCAAATTACAAACTTTTAATTGGTGAGCGTACATCCGAAGAGATTAAAGTGGAAGTAGCAACTGTATATTTAAAAGACAAAGAAGAACAATCGATGCAAGTTCGTGGGCGTGATTTAGTTTCAGGATTACCGAAAACGGTCACGATCACATCAACTGAAATTGAAGAAGCATTGCGTGTAGCAGTGAGAGTTCTTTTACAAGCAACAAAAGATGTTTTAGAGGAAACACCACCTGAACTTGCAGCTGATATCATGGATAAAGGAATTATTTTAACAGGCGGTGGCGCACTACTTGATGGATTAGATCGTTTATTCGCAGAAGAGTTACATGTTCCTGTTTACGCTGCTCCTGATCCGCTTCATTGTGTAGCTATTGGAACTGGTGTAGCACTTGAACACCTTGATTCCTATGATCGTCGATAAAGTAATGACAAATTATAGAAAACATATCCTTAAAGCAGTCGCTTACCTTAAGTGATTGCTTTTTTTACAAAGCTTTATTTCTAAAACTTGAAAGAGGTGGTTTTTTGAAACCTTTAGCTGATTTAGTCAGACCACTTACCCTTGATGAAGTAGTTGGACAACAACATTTAATTGCGGAGGGGAGCATGTTAAAAAAGCTGCTTGATGTTGGTCATATTCCAAATATGATTTTTTATGGACCTTCTGGAACTGGTAAGACAACAATTGCGAACATTATAGCAAAAACATCGAATAAGAAAATCTTCAAGTTGAATGCGACAGAAGCGAAAACGTCTGATATTAAGGATGTTATCGATCAAATTCATACACTGGAAGCATCGAATGGGATTTTGTTGTACCTTGATGAGATTCAAAATTTTAACAAGAAGCAACAACAAACGGTTCTTAAATATATCGAAAGTGGCGAGATTACTTTAATTGCAAGCACAACGGAAAATCCTTATTTCACCATCTTCGGTGCGATTTTAAGTCGTTCAACTATTTTAGAATTCAAGCCATTAACACCTGCTGATATTGAGGTCGGGTTGATACGTGCTTTTGAATTTGTAAATGAAGAGTTTATGGGCAATATTGGTGTCTATGATATTGATGCTTTGAGTTACATGGCTAACATGGCTGGTGGTGACTTGCGAAAAGCATTAAATTTTTTAGAGATTGCGATGTATCCGAATGTGAAACAAGACGAATTCATATTAACGAAAGAGATGGCAAAAGATTGTACGCAGACGGCTGGATTTGCTTACGATAAATTTGGTGATGTTCATTATGATACCCTTAGTGCCTTCCATAAATCGTTGCGTGGGAGTGATGCAGATGCGGCAATCCATTACTTGGCGCGCTTGATCAATGCTGGTGATCTGATTTCAATTTGTAGAAGGTTGCTTGCTGTTGCATCAGAAGATGTCGGTCTTGCTTACCCACAAGCGGTTGCGATTACAAAGGCATGTGTTGATTCTGCACATCAGCTGGGTTTTCCAGAAGCTAATTTACCACTCGCTCAAGCGACAACATTGCTCGCATTAGCTCCAAAGTCAAATAGTACTTCAACAGCGATTGGCGAGGCCCTTGCTGATCTTAAGAATAGGCATGTCGGGGAGATTCCATCACATCTTAAAGATTCTCATTATGCGGGAGCGGCTAAGTTGGGACGAGGTGTGGCATATAAATACCCTCATGATTACGAATTTAACTATGTGGAGCAGCAGTATTTACCTGATGAAATTAAAGACCGCAAATACTACCAACCGGGATCGAATAAAACAGAGCAAGGTTTTGAAACTTATTGGGATGCATTAAAAAAATCTAGGAAATCCTAAATCATTGAAAAAGTGGGAAGAAATAGAAAAAAGTAACGATGCCTGTGTCCTGCGAGATTTAGGCATTGTTACTTAATGTAGTTACACATTGAGAGCTAAAAGTCATGCATGACAATCTTGTAGCTCTTTTTTATATCATGTCGATACGGATTTGTAAATATTTTTTGATTATGTTAAATTATATTAGTGTTTTACGATATCAAGAACTCCACTATACGATTTAGTCAACTATTTTTATACTAACAAGCGTGCCATATGAATAGTAAATGCAGGGTATAATTTTTTCATTTGTTGATAAATATACTTGGCTTTTTTCTCTGTATAAACAAGCGCAAATACAGTAGGACCACTCCCGCTCATTCTAACACCATTTGCACCGTTTAAATAGAGGGCTTCTTTGATATCAGTAATGATTGGAAATAACTTGACTGTGACAGGTTCAAGGTTATTTGCTAGATGCATACAGATCTCATCGAAATTTTCATTTTCAATCGCGGTTAGCATGAGATTCGTATCAATATCATCAGCTTCGGCAAAGTTAAATGAACCGTAAACATCTCGAGTGGAAACAGAAAGGCGTGGATTGACAATAATAACCCAGCAAAGTGGTGGCGATTTGATCGGCGTGATAATTTCACCTCTTCCTGTTGCAAGTGCTGTCCCGCCAATAATACAAAAAGGAATATCCGAGCCGATTTTGGCACCTAATTCACAAAGTTCTTCATCGGTGCAATCAACATTAAACAGTTCTCTTAAACCTTTAAAAGTCGCAGCCGCATCTGAACTTCCGCCAGCTAAACCAGCAGCAATTGGGATGTTTTTTTCTATCTGAATTTCAACACTATCTGTCATGTTGTAACGTCTCATGAATTGTTCAGCAGCGCGATAAACGAGGTTTCCCTTACCAGTGGTCATGTTCGAAGAATCGGTCTGCAAAATGATCTGGTTTTTTGAATTTGGAATCTTTGAAATGGTAAGATAATCAGCCAAATCAATGGTTGTCATAACCATCTCTACTTCATGAAAATGTGATTGTTTGCCGATGACGGAAAGTGAGAGATTAATTTTAGCAGGCGCTTTAACTCTAATCATAAGGCGAAATCCTCCTTTGCACCATCTCTTCTTACTTTAAACAATTACGAAAGCCACATCATTTTACTAAAATACGATTTCTGTGGCTATTTTCCGATACTCAAAGATCAAAGCGACAATGATTTTCAAAAAACAAGGTATTTATATCGCTCCATCAAGAAATATCCCAGAAAACAGCCATAAATTCCAGCAAAATATAATTTTTATGGCTTTTTGTCTTATCTTGTTAAGGTAAGTAAATTTTCTTACTTGAGAAAGAGGCGGTAGGCAAAAATTATTATTTTTTCATTTTATCACACAAGGCGAAAAAAAAACAGTCAATTTGTTGATAAATGACAAAAAAGCTCTAAATTTTATTTTCGCTATATAACCAGAATCTAATGCAAGAGATCGCTTTTTAGCAAGCGAGACAAGTTAGCCAAATAAAAAAGTGAACACAATTATATGCTCACTTTAAAACGATGCTGATTTTTTGATCATTCAAATTCTAATTCAACAGATCCAGTCAAAATATCAATATAATTGTATGAAACGCGATCAACAGAATCTTGATCCTCACCAATTTCAACAACAAACACAGATGGGTAAGTGCTTGATAAAGTACCAGTTTTTTGTGTCATACGATTCCGGCTTTCATATGCGACTAATCTAACAGTTTTTCCGATATGATCGTTTAACTCGTTGCGAATATCTGAAATACTTTTTGCCAAAATTCCACACCCTCTCACGAAGATTCTTGGATCAGAATCTTACACATAAAGACTATTATAGCACATATTCAGCCTTTTTTCAAGTCATTTTCATTTTTTTTCAAAAAAAGTTGAAAACAAGTATTGATTTTATAAAACAATTGTGATATAATACAAAATTTTGCAAAATTAGACAATTCAGCTTTTCAAGCCATATCGTAGTGTGCCTTTTGTTTGCAAGCCGCCAATTCCAGCAATTTTTGTAACAGTTTTCTCTAATGCTTCTTTCAAATCAACTTCATCCTCATAAGGCGTCAACGCGATTGAAGCTGCCACGATTGCAGGATCTAGTGCATGAATGTTGATGCGCTTAGGACTAGACGCAAAATTCGCTCCCGAACCAATCAATGCCTCAAAATGAGATTGGCACGCACCTGCGATAATAATCAAATAATCGAGTGAAGGTTCTAACTTGCGTAACTCATTAACTGTATTCACAAAAAACTTTGAACTGCGATACCCCTCAAGCCGATCCATTAATGCTTTATCCTCAATAGCGTCATGGCCAGTAATAACCACAATATTAGGCCGCAATTGCTTAACTAATTCAGGTACCCGTTCAGGCATCAATGGCTCCCGCACAAAAATCGTCGTCGCATATACATTAGCATGCTCATATAACTTAGCACTCCGCTCTAAATACTCATCATCCCCATCTACGTGTAAAATCCGTCCACTAATATAAAAATCACTCTCTTTACGTAAGTTACGCATCCCAGCTAGCGATTCAGGCGGCTTTACCTCTTCAATTTTCTTTTCTTCTTCAACTTCTGCTGCTCGAACATCACGCGTAGACACAGATTCCAAATCTGTCACTGGTGCATCAGCATTAAAGCGAAAGAATACCCCTTTTAACTGGGCAATACCCTCATCAATACTTTCGATCTTGAACATTGTATCTAAATCATGAGACTTCCGTGCTACAATGTCACCTACTTTAAAATTCAACGCCATAAAAAAGCCCCCTTCTTTTATTATTATCATATGATAACTTGCAGAAGTGGGCGTGGGGATTACTCATGGGGATGCTCACAATTTCTTTTCTTTTTCGGTGGAACCAAATCAATGCTAGACTTGAAACAAGGGTTACATTTTAAAATGCGCTTGATGGTTAACAGAGAGCCAAAAAACCAGCCATGAACCTCCAGCGCCTCAATCGCATAATTAGAGCAGGTTGGAAAGTGTCGGCAAGCAGGCGGGGTGTTAGCGGAAATATTAACTTGATACCATCTAATTGCTTTGATCAGTATTTTTTTCATTCGTTAGCACCTTATAAACTACTTTCACGCTTCACTAGCTGTGTTGGGATAAAGATCTTTTTTGCTAGTCGGCGATTAGAATTGATGCGTTCATGTAATGTTTCGATGGCAGTCGTTCCAAGATGGTTGGTGTTTAAGTCAATGGTTGTCAAAGCTGGAATGGTGTATTGAGCCAATGAAATGTTGTTATAGCTAATGATCGAAACATCGCGCGGGATTTTAATTTTATGTTCGTTTAATGCTTTCAAGCAACCAATCGCTATCGCGTCAGAAGCGACGATATAAGCAGGTTGGAGGTTTTGTTGACGAATGATGTTAGACATAATTTGATAACCAGCACAGGCATTGAACTCACCTTGATAGACGGTGTCGTGGTTAGCATATTCGTATTGTAAAAATGTTTTTAAACGTCGATCAATAAGGGCCTTACCATCCAGTGTGCCTTCGATGCCACCGATGAAACCAATTTTTTGAATGTTGATGCTATTGAAGTAATGGATGATATCTTTTGTTGCTTCTTTTAAGTCTACCATCACGACATCGATTTCAGGATTTTTGGAATAGCAATCTACTAAGACAAAATGTTGATGTAGCTGATGAAGTTGATTTATTTCCTCGCGACTGTATTTGCCGAGTGCGATTAATCCGTCAAGTTCAGCTTTTTTGATATCGTCATCATCACTTTCTAACAGATAAAATAGTTTTAGTTCTATCCCATGCGCATCACAGTAGTCCTTGATAGCAAGTCGGATGGAAAGGTAGTAAGGGTCGGTGATCTCATCAGCAGTCGAGTACCAATAGGCAAGTCCAATCGTCAAGTTCCGTGGTGCTTCTTCCAGCTGTTTTGCTGGGTGGCGCCGAGATGATCCTTTGTAGTTTAATTTTTCAGCGACACTGAGAATAGTTAAGCGTGTTTCTTCTGAGACACTAAAGGCTTGGTCATGATTTAATACGCGGGAGATGGTTGCGATTGAAAAACCGGTCTCTTCAGCAATATCTTTTAGTTTAGCCATGTGATGCACCTACTTTCTGGTGTTTTTGCTCTCTATTATAGCATAACCCGAAATGAAAATGAAGCACTTTACTAAAAGCGGTTGATTTTTTTAGTAAAATGAGGTAAAATTTTACTTGTTGTTTACAGCTAATTTCCCCTTTCGGTGATCAGCTTGAGATATCGCTAAAGTTATGATGAATGGTGATTGAATGTGTTTCTTCAAAGCTGAACGCGCCTTTCGGCTTGTCGAAGTAGTGTTTTTGTGTTGATAAGAAAACGATCAACACAAAAACACTACTTTATAAGGGATTTATGCAGAGCAACTTGGAGTTCTTCAACTTCAATGGTTTTACGAGCCACAGAGACAGATTCTGAGGTTTGGGAATAGTCGTACAAAATTAAATATTATCAGTAAAGCTAGGAGTGGTAGGATGGATGTAAATGGATTAAAAGCACGTTTTTTTGAGGTATTTGTAGGCGAGAAAGAAGAAGCGGTTAAATTGTTTTTCTCACCAGGGCGAATTAATTTGATTGGTGAGCATATTGACTATAATGGTGGCTTTGTCTTTCCAGCGGCAATTACATTTGGAACGTATGCTGTTGTGACGCCACGAACAGATGGGAAGGTGGCGCTTTATTCAGGAAATTTTGAAGCAGATGGGATCATTGAATTTGAATTGACAGATCTAGCGCGAAAAGGCGATGAGTCATGGAGTGTTTATGTTAAAGGCGTTATTGATGTGTTTGTTAAAGCTGGTTATGAGGTTACAAAGGGTTTCAATGCTTATATTGAAGGTACGATTCCGAATGGAGCAGGATTATCTTCCTCAGCCTCTTTAGAGGTGCTAGTTGGGTTGATTCTTGAAGACTTGAATGGTTTGTCTGTTAGCGGGATTGACAAAGCGAAGTTGGGTCAAAAGGCTGAGAATGAGTATGTCGGTGTGAATTGTGGCATTATGGATCAGTTTGCGATTGCGATGGGTAAGCTTGATAAAGCGATTAAATTAAATACAGATACGTTGGCTTATGAGTATGCGGATTGTGATTTAAAAGATTATCAAGTATTAATTATGAATACGAATAAGCAGCGTGAACTTGCAGATTCAAAATATAACGAGCGTCGTGGTGAATGTGATGCTGCATTAGAACTGTTACAAAGTAAAGCGGAAATTGCTTATTTGTGCGATTTGAATGTTGCTGAGTTCGAGGCAATTTCAGCTGTGTTAGTTGAAGCAAATTTATTTAAGCGTGCCAAGCATGCTGTGACTGAAAATGAGCGTGTGAAGTTAGCGATTGCTGCGTTGGCGAGTGGTGATTTGGTTGCGTTTGGTCAGTTATTGAATCAGTCTCATATTTCTTTGCGCGATGACTACGAAGTAACTGGACTTGAGCTGGATACGATTGTAGAGTTAGCTTGGGCGCAAGAGGGGACACTTGGTGCAAGAATGACAGGTGCTGGGTTTGGTGGTTGTGCGATTGCGCTGGTGCATAAAGATAAGTTAGATGAGGTTCGCGAAGCAATCGCTTTAGGCTATCAAGAAAAAATAGGTTACGAAGCTGAATTTTATGTTGCCTCAATCGGGGATGGCGCACACAAATTGTAAATGGAGGCGAAAAAATGTCAATAAATCAAAGTATAAATGAATTATTGAGTTATGGATTAGTTACTGATCTTATTGCGTCTACTGATGTTGATTTTGTTGCGAATCAGTTGTTGGATTTGCTTCAAGTTGATACTTTTGAATTTGAAGCTTTTGAGGTTAGTAAAGAAATTGATGCGATTTTAGCGGGGATACTTGATTTTGCTGTTGAGAAAAGTATTATTGAGAACGATACGGTAGATGAGCGCGATTTATTCGATACGCGTGTGATGGGATGTTTAACGCCACGACCTTCGGAAATTAATACGAAATTTGTGGCGCTTTATGAGCGGAATCCGAAAAGTGCAACTGATTACTACTATGATTTGAGTAAGGCGACGAATTATATTCGAACGTGCCGGATTAAAAAGGATCGGCAATGGAAGGTGCAAACGCAGTATGGGGAGCTCGATTTAACGATTAATTTGTCTAAGCCTGAAAAGGATCCAAAGACGATTGCGTTAGCGAAATTGATGCCGAGCAGCGGGTATCCGAAGTGTGTGCTTTGTAAGGAAAATGTTGGTTATGCCGGTCATTTAGCTCATCCTGCGCGGCAAAATCATCGCATTGTGCCTGTTGAGCTTAATTCAGAGCAATGGTATTTGCAGTATTCGCCTTATGTGTATTACAATGAGCATTGTATTGTCCTTACAGAAGCGCATGTTCCGATGTCGATCACGCGTGCGACTTTTATGAATCTGCTTGCTTTCGTTAGTCAGTTTAAACATTATTTTGCTGGGTCTAATGCGGATTTGCCGATTGTAGGTGGTTCGATTTTAAGTCATGATCATTTTCAAGGCGGGGCTTATACTTTCGCAATGGATAATGCCAAAGTGTTACAAACATTTGAATTGACTAATTATCCAGATATTGAGGTTGAGCTATTAAATTGGCCGCTAACGACCTTGCGATTAAAAGGAAAGGACATTTCACGACTCGCTGATTTGGGTGATCATGTGCTTGGGAAATGGCGCGAGTATAGTGATGAAGCTTTAGAAATTCATGCGTATACGGATGGGGTGCCGCATAATACGATTACGCCAATTGCTAGATTCAGAGATGGTTATTTTGAACTGAATTTAGCATTAAGGAATAATCGAACCTCAGCGAAACATCCAGATGGGATTTTTCATCCTCATGCGCAGTATCATCATTTGAAGAAGGAGAATATTGGTTTGATTGAAGTGATGGGCTTGGCGATTTTGCCAGGGCGATTAGTTGATGAGCTTGAAATACTTAAAGAGGCACTGGTTAAAAATGACAGTGCCATACTTAGACAGGCTGGACTTGAAAAGCATGAATCATGGTTTAATGACTTAGCAGAACAAGAAAATGTTAAAGATTTGACCCCTGAAGAAATCAAGCAGCTGATTGAAAAAAGCATTGGCGTTAAATTTGCAGAGATATTGGCATGCTGTGGTGTTTACAAATTAGATGAAGCGGGACTAACGGGTGTTGGTAGATTGCTTGCTAGTTTAAATTAAAGAAATAGGTAGGAGGATGATAAAATGCAACACAATATGAATTGTAACAAAGAATTAACGAATGTGTTAGAGAACTCAGAGATTTTTAATATTAACCGGTTGAAAGGGCGTAGTGATCATCGCTATTATGCGTGTTTAGAAGCGGCTAGAGCTGGAGGGGTAATGCCTTGGCGACATTGTTTAAATGGGACTTGGCAGTTTAACTATAGTAAGAATATTGCAGAACGTCCCATTGGATTTGAGGCAATGGATTTTGATACATCGAGTTTCGATCATATTCAAGTGCCGGGCCATATTCAATTGCAAGGCTATGGTAAGCCACAATACGTTAATATTCAATATCCGTGGGATGGTCATGAAGAGGTATATCCGCCAGCTATTCCAAAGAAATTTAATTCAACAGCTTCTTATGTAAAGACGTTTGAAGTGCCCTCAGATTGGATCTCATCAGTTTACATTTCTTTCCAAGGAGTCGAAACAGCCTTTAATATTTGGCTTAATGGCGAGTTCGTTGGCTATACAGAAGATTCATTTACGCCAAGTGAATTTGATTTGACGCCTTATATTAATCGCACTGGTGAAAACAAATTGGCTGTTCAGGTGTATCAGTTTTCAAGTGCCAGCTGGTTAGAAGATCAAGATTTCTGGCGCATGTCGGGTATTTTCCGCGATGTCTATCTGTATACAAAGCCAGAGGCTCATATTGAAGACTTCTTCGTTAAAACGCCACTTAATGAAACATATGACCACGCACAAGTGACGGCAAAGTTTAAAACCTCGAATGCTAAAGGGGCAATGCTTGAAGCCATTTTAGTTGATGCGGATGGCGCGACGATTGCTAACAGTGAGGTAGCAGTTGAGAATGATGAGGCTTTTGTGGCAATGGATGTGACGAACCCAGCGTTATGGAGTGCTGAAAAACCATATCTGTATACGTTAGAAATAACGTTAAAAGTAGGTGGCGAACTCATAGAAGCCATTTGCCAACCAGTTGGGATCCGTGAATTTAAAATGGAAGATAAGCTGATGAAAATTAATGGCAAGCGCATTGTATTCCGTGGGGTTAATCGTCATGAATTTTCTGCTGATCGTGGTCGCTCGATTACCAAAGCGGATATGGAATGGGATGTCAAGTTTATGAAAGCGCACAATTTGAATTCGGTTAGAACATCACATTATCCGAATGCGAGTTATTTTTACGAATTGTGCGACAAATATGGTCTGTATGTGATTGATGAATCTAACATGGAGACGCATGGAACGTGGCCATTCAAAAATGGTGCTTTTGATACAACGCATACTGTACCAAATGATAATCCCGCTTGGTTAGCACCTGTTCTTGATCGCGCAGATAATGTGTTCCAACGCGACAAAAACCATCCAAGTATTATTATTTGGTCATGTGGGAATGAATCTTATGGTGGGGAAGTGATCTATAAGATGTCAGAATATTTCCGCGAGCAAGATGAGACGCGCCTTGTTCATTATGAGGGAATTTGTGCCGATCGTCGTTATAATGACACGAGTGATATGGAAAGCCGGATGTATGCGAAAGTGGCGCAGGTTAGAGAATATCTCGAAAACGATCCACAAAAGCCGTTTATTAATTGTGAATATTCGCACGCGATGGCAAATTCATGTGGTGGCTTGAATCGTTATGTTGAGCTTGAAGATGAGTACGAGATGTATCAAGGTGGCTTCATTTGGGATTATATCGATCAAGTTTTGTGGACAAAAGACCGTTATGGCAAGCCGTTTTTAGCGTATGGTGGCGATTTTGGTGATCGTCCGGCAGATTATAATTTCTGTACGAATGGTATTGTTGATGGAACGCGTACTGCGACAACTAAGTCGTTAGCGGTAAAAGGTGCTTATCAGCCATTTAGAATTGCGATTACAAATGGTGTGGTTGACATCTATAACAAGCATGATTTTACTAACTTAAATGAATATATCGTCAGATGGGAAGTAGAGCGCAATGAAAAGTTGGTTGAATCAGGTGCGACGGTTTTAGATTTAGAGCCGTTAACTGCCATGACTTTTGAGCTACCGATTGATTTAACGCCAACGACTGTTGAGCAGGTTGTGACGTTCTCGATTCATACAAAAACAGCAACTGATTATGCAGCATCGAATCATGAAGTAGCGTTTGGGCAGGAAATTGTGAATGCATTGCCAGCGGAAGTGTCGAAGCAAGTAAAGCCGTTTACGATTGTTGAAACAGAGCACAACTTTGCGATTAATGGTGAGGATTTTGAAGTTATTTTAGGGAAAGATCCAAAAGTGTATGGTCGTATTGTGTCATTAAAGTATGGTGAGCATGAGTTTATTTATCACCCATTACAGACTTTGATGCCGAATTTCTGGCGTGCAGCGGTTGATAATGATAAAGGTCATGGGGCGCAAGCACGAATGGCACAGTGGAAGATCGCTAGTCTTTATGCGACTTGTGAATCGCATGAGATTGAAAAAACGGAACAGGGATTAGTTGTTTCCTTTACATATAATCATCATACGGTACCGGCTTCTTATTCAACAGTGACCTATTTTATTGATAGTTATGGGACAATTGAAGTGCAAATGGCTTATGACGGTTATGCTGATTTGCCAGACATGTTTAAGTTTGGAATGGATTTGTCGATCCCAGCTGATTTTGAGAATTTAACATGGCGTGGTTATGGACCTGATGAGACGTATGCGGATCGTCATTTCGGCTCTAAGTATGGAACGTTTTCGAATAAAGTGGTTGATAACGTGGCTGAATATGTCATGCCACAAGCTTGTGGCAATCATGTCGGTGTGAGATATGCGCATGTGACAAATGCTGTAGGGCAGGGGATTCGTATTGAAGGAAGCCCAGAGCAGCCATTGAGTTTCTCGGCATTGCCGTATTCTTCTAACGAGTTGGAGTTTGCAATGCATCGTTTTGAATTGCCAGAGATTCATCGAACTGTCTTGTCGATTAATTTGAAAGAGATGGGTGTTGGTGGCGATGATAGTTGGGGGGCGCGTCCAGAAGTGATGTATGATATCCCAGCTGATCAGCCGTATACATTTAAGTTTAAGATTAGCCCTTTGAAATAGAGATAAGAAAAGGTACAAATGATGCGATTTCAAAGTTTTTGCGTCAATAAATCATACTAAACAAAGGATTTTTGAAATTTACCATTGTAAAAGCGATTTTTTTCGTATATAATATGAAATTGTATCAGAAGTGTTGTGATTAAGTCTAATTATTTACTGGAGGTATAAATTATGTCAAAAATTACATTTATGGGTGCAGGCAGTACTGTTTTTGCTAAAAACATATTAGGAGATTGTATGCATCTTCCTGAAACAGATGGTTGGGAGTTTGCTTTGTATGATATTGATGCTAAACGCCTTGATGAATCATTCAAAATGCTTCAAAACATTAAGAAGAATTTAAACAAGGATGTTAATATTGTAGCTTATCATGACATTCCAACAAGAAAAGATGCTCTTCGAGGAGCAAAATATGTTGTCAATGCCATTCAAGTTGCAGGATATGAGCCTGGAACAGTGATTGACTTTGAAATTCCTAAAAAATATGGTTTACGTCAAACCATTGCAGATACATTAGGAATTGGTGGGATTTTTAGAAACTTGAGAACTTTACCAGTTTTAAGAGATTTTGCTGCTGATATGGAAGAGGTATGTCCAAATGCATTGTTTTTAAATTACACAAATCCAATGGCAGTTTTAACAGGTTATTTAAATCGCTATACGAATATTAAGACTGTAGGACTTTGTCACAGTGTACAACATTGTACAGAAGGATTACTAGGCTCTCTTGGTATGGATAGAGAAGGTGTAAAAGAGAAAATCGCCGGAATCAACCATATGGCCTTTTTGTTAGAAGTTTCCAAAGATGGTGAGGATCTTTATCCAGAAATCAAACGTCGTGCACGCGAGAAAAACTTAAGTGGTGAAAAACACTGGGATATGGTTCGTTATGAACTGATGGACAAGTTCGGGTATTATATTACAGAGTCTTCAGAGCATAATGCAGAGTACCATCCTTACTTCATTAAAGATAAATATCCAGAATTAATTGAGAGATTCAACATTCCTTTAGATGAATACCCACGTCGCTGTGTTGAGCAAATTGCCAGATGGGAAAATATGCGTGATGATCTAGTGAATGATGCTGAATTGGTACATGAAAGAACATCAGAATACGGTTCTTATATCATTGAAGCGATTGAAAAGGATGTGCCATTCACATTTGGTGGTAATGTTTTAAACACAGGTCGTATCATTAGTAATTTACCAGAAAAAGCTTGTGTTGAGGTGAAATGTATCGCTGATCGCAGTGGAATCACGCCAACTTATGTAGGAGATTTACCAGAGCAATTAGCTGCTTTAAACCGTACGAGTATCGGGACGCAATTATTAACAATCGAAGCATTCGTAACAGGCAAGAAAGAGCACATTTATCAAGCGGCACTATTAGATCCACATACATCAGCTGAATTATCGATGGATGATATTATTGCTTTGTGTGATGATTTAGTTGAGGCACATGGTGATTGGTTACCAGCTTTTGAATAAAAATTAGATAGATAGAACAAAAGCATCACCTATCATTTCGAGTTGATCAAACTTGAATGTGGGATGCTTTTTTCTTTTGAGAGATGGAAATGGCTATTACGGTTATCAGACAATCACCGATTAAGAGGGAAGGGGTTTACGCCCTGAATTTAGAGGTTTCCTTCATCAAAATCGACATAATATAAGTTAACTAGAATATCTTGTTGATGATTTCCAAAGCTTTTTCCGAATAAGGTTAGACCGCATTTGTTAACGGCATCATCTTCTACCGCAAATTTGATCTTAATAAAGGAATCGTCATGTAAGTTTAAGTCTTGTAGATTGACATCTGAATATTTCGTGCCGTCAATTCCTGTATCTAATTCACTGATGCGAAGTCGTTTTAGCAAACCATATTGACTGAAGTTATCATTCCACCAGTCTGGTGTGTAGCGTCCTCGTGTGTCTGAGAAGTTTCCAGGAGTGGTGTAGGTGGCGACTTTGACATCGTTGATGTAAATTGAGATATCGCTTGGACACAACTGGTTTGGGATCGGAAATTCTGAGGAAATTTCAAAGGAGAGTTCCAGCAGCTTTGCCGTACTAGATTCAGTTAAAAAATTAGGGATGACGTATTCAACAAATCCAGTGTGGAACCACAATAAGTCAGCATTCGTTCTTTCAGGATCCAAAAAGTATCTTGGATCATCAAATTTACCAACAATGTGGGTTTCGGTTGCTAAACCGCAGGTTGGAGTTGCGAGAAAGTTGGTAAAATGACCGAGCTTTAGCTGGGCAGAGTAAAGCTGATATTCATGATGAATTTTAGCTGGAAAAGTGATGTTAATATGGTCGACTTTTAGAAAAACTATTTTTTTATTTCTATCTTGCCCTCGTCCCCGCTCTGAATCTAAAATGCCACAATCTTCTAGCTGTTGAACATGGCGTGTCGTAATGGAATTGCTCATATTTAAAAAAGTAGCAATTTCAGAAATGCTTCGCCGATTTCCGCCAATAAATTCTAATATTTTGAGTCGTGTTTTGCTAGATAATGCTTCATAAACACGCAATGATGAAGGGGTAAGATCTAGTTCCATAGGATTAACACTCCTTGTCATGGTTAAAATTTGAATATTATAATGAAATTATAACGAATAATGGATGTTTATGCAAGTCTTCCGCTCGGAAAGACGCCGTTATTTCGACAGTAAAGGCTTTTAAATTAACTTTTTAGTTAAAAACAGAGATTGACAGGCTGAGATGGCATGATTTTATTTAACTTTTAGGTTGTTTTTAGCTCTCGAATCGAAAAAACAATTTACATCTGGGCGAAAGTATGCTATAATACTTTTTGTAAACGATTACTGGTAGATGAGGAGGAAGTTATGTGGACATGTACTAATATTATAATATAATGTAGGCATAACCACTTTGGTAAAAACATACAATTTTGTATATACACTATCTTAAAAATAATCACACATCACACTTTTTGATAATGCGATATGTGATATTTATATAGGAGGATAAAGAATCATGAAAAACAAACCGTTTTTTAAAGTTTCAATGCTAATTGCTTTACTTGCTGTATTTGCACTAGTATTTACTGCATGTGATGACAATGGAGGAGATACAGGTGATGATGGAACAACACCAGCTGTAACTGCACCTACTGGGGAAGATGATACTGGAACTGGTGGTACTACTGGTGGCGGTGGAAACTGGCCTATCGAGCATCGTCCTACAAACTACCGCGCTGTACAAGGTGGATTACCTGACCCAGCAGCATTTACTGCACACCAGCACACTAGTGCAGGTACGTCTACTTTCGGTGACTTTGCGTACGAAGGGTTAATCAGATTCCAAAGAGGAACTGATGATATCGCAATGCAACTTGCTGAAAGCTATCGCCATGATGGGTTGACTACTTACTTCTATATTCGTGAAAACGCAATGTTTAGTGATGGAGAGCCATTTGGTGCGAGAGATGTTTGGGCATTTTATGCGATCAACTGGGCTGCAGCACCTTCAGGTTGGTTAACAGATGTTAGAATCGTTGATGAGCGTGTAGTTGCGTTTGATTTTCGAAATGATCTAGATGGGCAAATGAGATTGATGTTAATCGCTCAGGAAGTTCATCATGGTCGTATTCCTTACCATATCTATGGTGATCTTGCATATGAATTCATGGATATCAGAGAGCGTGCACCAATGCTAACTGAAGAGGAGCTTGCAATGGGAAGAAGACGACCTTTTGGAACGCACCTAACGCCTGATACTGATGCAGATTTATATCAAGAAAGAAGAGACTTATGGTACGATGAGTTTGTTACAAGACCACCAAATGATGAGTTTATTCTTGTTGGAACAGGTCCATACATTAACGTTCCTGGTCACACAGTAAGTGAAGGACGCATGATTAGAAACCCTTATCATTGGGATCCACAACAACAAACTTGGGATGAAATCATAATCAGACCAACAACAGATGCAACACGTATTGCGATGATGCAAGATGAAAGCATTCACTGGTTTGATGGAACATTACCAATGGATATGACATTAACATTATTAGAGTCTCATCCAGATTTAGTTTATTTCCCAATGCATGACCCAGCAGCTCATGGTTTAATATTCAACCAAGAATATGAAAATGCACCAATGGATAATGTCTATTTCCGACGTGCACTTGTTTATGCTGCTAACAGAAGTGCATTAAGAGATATCGGTTCTTATCAATCACAAGTACACAACTTCTCAATTGCTGGTATGCCAGTTACAATGGTAGACTACTATGTAAATCCAGATGTTGTTGCTCAAATGAGAGAGTATTACTTTGATCGCGAAAAAGCAGAAGAGTATATGAGATTAGCTGGTGCTGTCAGAGCTAATGAAGAAGACAACACTGGAAATTGGTATCTTGATGGAGAGCCAATTACATTAACAGCTGTTATTGATGCGAACTGGTTTATGTCAACGCAAGTAGTACCAATCTATGCGATTCAGTTACAAGCTTTCGGAATTCCAACAAATGTTTATGCACTAGAAGGTGCAGTATGGTGGGAGCGAGCAGAAGCTGGTGACTTCGCAATGTCTTGGGACTGGGTTGATGTTGCTTGGAACTTTAGTTACCCATTCTTCCCACTATCACATATGTTTAATAGTGGTTTATCAAGAAGAGGGCAATTCCCAGTTGATGAGGATAATATTCCACAAATTAGGTTGACAGACTATAATGGTGAAGAAATGGATGTTTGGGCTATGATCCAAGAAATTCCACTTCTATCACGTGAAGAAGCACAAGACTACTGGAGCCGTATTGTATGGGCAGTTAATGACTATGCATTAGGAATTAACTTCTACCAGAACGTTACTGGTTCTTGGGAAAATCTAGCACTTGTTGATGGTTTACCAATGTTAGATCGTCTAGGAAACACTGGAACATTCCATGATCGTTGGATGCCATTTGCTCCAGACGGTAGCGAAGAACAGATTGCTGTTCATAACATGAATATTGGGTTCTCTGGTAGAACACGTAACCAAGCAATGCTACATAGACCTGGTGGACCTGCTAATTAAAAATTTTAAAAGTAAAATTGTTTAAACTATTCTTTATAGTTTGCCTAGTTGTGCAAACTTAATCAGCCCCTGCCTATCGTTTAGGGAGGGGCTGATTTTCATGAATAGGGATGTGAGATAGAATTTTATTTCGCATTTCAATAGGCTTTCAACATGAGAGGTTGCTTTTAGAATCTTAAATATAAGAGGCTACAAATAAAATGAGGAGGATGTCAACGTGAAATATTATTTAAGGAAAACTGGAATGGCTCTTTTAACGATCTTTTTAGGATCGCTTTTAGTTTTTGTCTTACTTCGCATGATGCCAGGTGATATCATTAGTGCCAGAGCAAATACTGAAGCTGTTGCGCGAGGAATTAGTTTTGAAGATGCATGGAATCTTGTTGTTCAGATGTATAATTTTGATCCAAATGAACCATTAATATCACAAATTACACGCTATTATAGTGCTTTGTTTAGAGGTGACTTGGGGTATTCAATGACCGATTCGGGTGTTAGGGTAAGTTTTATTATTCGAACCTTTATGCCGTGGACACTGTTTTTAGTTTCCCAAGCTTTGATACTTAGCTATTTCTTGGGAATCTTCTTAGGGAGTGTTATGGCTTGGAAGCGAAAATCTATCTTTAGTGTACTTATTGCTGGCTATGGAACGATGATGCAAGCGATTCCTTTCGCTTTGGTGCCCACATTTATCATGGCGCTTTTAGTTTTTCCTAGATGGAGTCCATTTCCAATTGCAGGTTCGCATAGTTTAGCTGTAACACCTGGATTTAACTTGCCATTTATTGCTGATATTTATCTTCATGCAGCGATGCCGATTCTTGCATTTGCAACAACACAAGTTAATATGTGGATCATGCAGATGAAAGGAAGTGCGACGATGGTTATGGCTGAGGATTATGTAACAGCTGGTTATGCCAGAGGATTATCGCATGCAACGATCCGTCGTAAATATGTTAAGAAAAATGCTTTGATTCCATTATATGTCCAACTTGCCATTAGCTTTGGTGCGATGGTCGGGGGAGCTCCACTTATGGAAGGGCCCTTTGTTTATCCTGGGATCGGTGGGCGCTTTGGTGCCGCTTTAGGTCAGCGCGATTTCACAACTGTTCAAGGCATTGTTTTGTTTATGATTGCGGCAACAGTATTTTCACGACTTTTAGTTGAATTTATGTTGCCAAAATTAGATCCAAGAGTAAAGGCAGGTGGCTAAGATGGAAGGAATTAAAAGTTTTTTTCGCACAATTTATAATAATAAACAAGCATTCGTTGGCATGTGTATGTTCATACTCCTTTTGTTCGTAGCGTTCGTAGGACCAATGATTATAGATCTTGATATGTCAACAGATTTCGTTAATCGCTTTCAGCTTCCATCACTTAGCCATCCATTTGGGACTGATTTTGTAGGAAATGATTTATTTCAACAAATGGTTCACGGAACTGCAGATGTTTTATATATTGGGATAATGGCCTCACTTTTCACCGTCATATTAGGTTTTTCCTTAGGAACATTAGCTGGACTTGTTGGTGGTATTCTTGACTCTGTGATTTCATTAGTCGCTGATATTTTATCTACAATTCCACTATTTCCAGTTCAATTAATTATCGCTGCGATTTTCCCATTTCAAGGGACGATTCCGTTAGCCATTATTTTATCAATTTTAACCTGGGGACCTTTAGCATTAACAGTACGAGGATCGGTTTTATCCCTCAAGCAACGAGATTTTGTTTTAATCTGTCGCATTATGGGCTTGCCAAAAAGTCACATCATTTTTAGAGAAATGTTTCCTAACCTGACATCGTTTGTTATGATGATATTTGTTAATGGTATTCATGGTGCAATTGGTGCAAGTGTCGGCTTAATGATGATGGGAATGGTAGCGATCAATCCAACGCATTGGATTATTATCTTAAACAACGCAATGTCACAAGTTGCGGGTGGGATGAATACGGCAGC
>Ga0131853_10004075_pt1 | contig 26215 bp, 20 predicted proteins | sample TergutLab28metaG_FD_92764 | JGI IMG/M metagenome (GOLD analysis project Ga0131853, IMG submission 92764) | Labiotermes labralis P1 segment gut microbial communities from Petit-Saut dam, French Guiana - Lab288 P1 (version 2) (version 2) | ecosystem: Host-associated > Arthropoda: Insects >... | reverse complement strand
TGGGTAAGCAAACGATTCGAATCTTGAGTCAGTTTTGTTTACTTGCATTCAACAAAATTTCCAGCACATGTATGGAATGAGAGAATAATTAAAATACAGTGACTTCGAAAGGATTTAAAGGTAGGGATGATGATCTAGCTGATCTACCATCCACACTTTTTTTGCGGCACCCAGGCGAAAAACGAAAACTCTTTTCAAGGATTGTGATTGTCCCGTCCAATACTTGAAACGAACACTTCCAAAACAGAAGTCAGATGTTTTGTCTTATAAGCCAATTAGCTCGATAAATTGTGGTAGCTTGCTCGGGTATCCTAACTAGCCTGTTTCGTGTTTTTCCTGAGTTTATTCAGGCTAATGTCAAAGAGAAACACTTGAAATATGGTATGACCGTTCCTTGCCTACCCACCATTCATAATTACAGCCCTTCCATATTCGAGGACATATGGCTTCAGACGATAACGCTGCTGATATCAAGCTACAATTTCGGCCGAGAAACCCGCAGTTTTCCAAGTTTAACGCAGACATTCCAGGAAATCACTGGGGCAGCATCTCGAAGTGGACAACAGTCACCTCTTTCTACATTTCTTCATTCATTATTTACAGGTCATCATATCATGCGTTTATATAAAGAGCTTCAAGTTTCTCTTATGTTTCTTCAACATGTTTCCTAACTTTTAGACAAAACTTCCTATTTGCTCCCTGCTACATGGCAACAAAGAAAAACATAACTTACGGGACAGCTGCTGCAGACAAACTGTCTGAGCTACGACTCTGTTTTCACTATTCCCTGGCAGTCATAAAACGTACTAACAGAAACGGGCTACAACTGGTTTATGCGTTAAATGTTTACTTACTTACTCCATGGTGCAGAGTCCTTCTTGAGAGCTAACTGGTTTGCAGCTAGACAAGAAATTCTCCGCATTTTATGGAACCCGAAGGTTCATTACCGCACTCACAAGCCTCCGCCACCCGTCTCTATCTTGGGCCAGCCCAATCCAGTCCATATATCCACATCCCACCTCCTGGAGATCCATCCTAATATTATCCACCCATCTACGTCTAGGTCTCCCCAGTGGTCTCTTTCCCTCCGGTTTCCCTACCAAGATCCTATACGCCCCCCTCTCCTCACCCATACGGCGTTAAATGCTGCGCAAATGAATGAGCTATGTAAATTTACTCTTGGACATCGCAGTCTGAAGTACTGAAAACGTCGTTAAATAAAGTGCAGACAAACTATAACTAAATTCAAAAATATATTAATAATTGTTCAACGAGAAGGAACACAAAGCAGTCTATTATACTGCAAGTTCGCTCTACATGTCTCAGGTGTCAACCACGCCCATCATCAGGAATATACAAAACTGTAACTACAGCCTCCGGTACATGTCATATTTTTGTACAGCTACCTCATTCCAACGTGGTCAAGCTTGGCTACGTTGGAGGGAGGTAGCTGCACAAAAATATGACCAGTACCGGAGGCTGTAGTTAAAGTTTTGTGTATTCCTGATGATGGGCGTGGTTGACACCCGAGACATGTAGAGTGTGTAGAGTGAACTTGCAGAATAATAAATACACTGCTTTGTGTTGCATCTCGTTGGACAGTTATTAATACAGAACAGCGGTGCACGGAACCATAAACATAAAATTCGACAATATCGGAATATCGGAACAATGTTAACAAATGTGGAAACTTATTAGACCACTGCGATATTTCCTGAGGGCGATTTCTACAATAATATTTGCTGGTCATAGAAACAACAGGAATTCTGAGCGACACCTGCGTTGTAACAGAAGTGTGAGGCACCACAACAGATGGGAACGACATCTGGGAAGAGTGTAATTAATAGACCAACAGATAGTGGTAGGGCAGAAAGTCAAAGCAAAGCTGGCATGATCAGTTACATATCCTGCGGCTGGATGTCCTCTTTCTTGTTAAATGGAAGAAGAAATTTTGTGTCACAGCAAAATATCGAACTTGTTTCACTGGAATGGTCTGAATAATCGTTACAGAATTCTGTTTAGATGAAAACTGTCAATTTCACTCGGCCTACGTTAGCATGGGCTCCTTTCAGAGCCTAAAAGCGAGCGGGGCGTCATAGTCAGGGTCGCCGAGAGCGGGTACGGAAGCTGGTGAAACAATTTTTTTTAGTCCCCCCAGCAAAGGAGGATGGGTTAAACATCATAACACACGAAAAATATGCGGGCCTTGGGCTCCTTTGCAGACTGTCAGGCCCCGGCAATTTGTACCGGCTTACCCCCAACCCCCTCGTTGGCATTGGTCATACTGAGGTCAAGAATGAATGGAGCCATACATCCACGACTCCATATTCCTTCACACAGCATGAACGCGGTAGATTTAACTTGACTTTAAAATTACAAATGCTCTCCTTCGCTCCGAAAGTTTTGCTGTTATTCTGTTGCGGATGAACAGAAAACTGTCTTCGCCACGTGTATTCACGCTTTTAGATTGTGTACTTGAACAACAGACAGAACTTAATGTTAGACCTGAATAGTTAACTGTAAGGAAACTAGGTTAATGCGAACATCACACAATTATTTAGGAGGAAAGACGTTAATCTCGGGAGCTGATGCTGGGGATATTTTCGAGTGGAAGATGAACTTGACGTTCAAAGGGTCGTGCATCGCAATATTATTTCTATAGTAAGACCAACTACATGCACCAATGTATCAAATTTATTTCATTTTGGAATGACACACTACATGTTTCGGACGGTCTTTCCGTCCATCATCAGGAGTTCAAGACTGTACATATAGCAACAGGCATTTGTCAAACAGATACTGCTGTCTGCTTGCTGGCAAGCACAAAGCAGTATCTATTTGACAAATGCCTGTTTCTGTATGTGCAGTCATGAACTCCTAATGATTGACGGAAAGACCATCCGAAAAATGTAGTGTCATTCCAAAATAAAATAAATTTGATACATTGGTGCATTAAGTTGGTCTTACTATAGAAACAGGAGATGAAATATAGTCACTCTGATTCTGTAAAGTTCAGGAGGATGGCACTTTGTTAAGAACTGCTAAGGAGTTGTCAGTGACCAAAAAAAAAAGCGATAAACTGAAAATCTTCATAAGAATAATGAGACATTTGTCTAGTACGAATCGGGTCTTCTTGGATGTTGCGCTGCGCCGTTTACCATTCTTTATCCAACGCCACAGCGTCGTACAAAAATGTAATCTTTAGGAATACCGCTGTGATAAACTCCAATTCGTAGTATATCCAGTAAACTGTTTATTCACGAGTCTCCGCGTGTTTAAGTGAATTCAATGCATCTACATTTCATCCATCAAAGTCCTGATCTATGAAGAAAAGTCACATAGCTTGTGTAAGTGTCACAATTTCAACACAGGTGTACAATCTGTATACAGCACATAGAGCTGTATACAGCATATACAGACGTATAACTAAAGGAGCCCACGAAACAAATTATTGCTTGAAGATGACAGTCGTTCAGATGGTCAAAAATTATCCTCGTTTCGTAGAAACTGAATTTTCATTACTAAGTATATAACACCCCAACTCTAGACTCCATACTCAGCCGATTAGTTCCAAATTAACATCTTCACACGCCATTATTTTATCATCTATTTTAATATTATCCTTCCATATACTCTTGATTTCGCTAAGAATTCTCTGTTTTTCAGATTTTCCTAGTAAAATATTGTGTGATTTCCCCATGTATGTTACACGTTTTACATGTTCCGTTCATACTGTTCTCCTTTAATTCCATCACAATCATAATCCTCACTGTGGACTATGCAGATTACAAAACTCCTCATTATGTAAACCCCAATCTCTGCATACTCTTTGTTACGTTCTCTCTCCTATACATAACTACTCTCTTCACCATACTGCTCTCAGACACCCTCAATCTCTGCGCTTTCCTCAGGGCGACAGATGAAATCCCACACCCACATAAAAAAGTAAAATTTTAGTGTTATATTAATATTCACATTTCTACTCATAGTTAGGAAAGGAAAGGCGAGGAAATTATGAAGGCTGTAGTGCAAATATTCAGCGAAATGAATTTCCTCCTAAGTTCTTCGTCAACCTGATTTTAATTTTTTTTTGTTTCCTTCCCAAGTACCTGAAACTTGCCACATTTTCGAAAAAAAAAATCTTACTTGTTTTACATAATATTTTTCGTCTAAAATTCTTGCCAGAAGGCAAGAATACAATTTATATTTAGGTTTTCCTTTGCAATAATGTGGGTGTATATATATATATATAGGGAAACCTAATAAAAATGACGAAATAAAACGATACCAGAAACAAGACCTGAGAGAACGTAGTAGCGCAATCGGTAGAGGAGCTGCACTTACAAGCCGGATGGTCAGGAGTTCGATTTCCGATGGTGTCACTGGAATTTTTCACTGACATAATCCTTCCGGTCGCACTACGGCCCTGGGGTCGAAGCAGCCTCTAACAGAAATGAATACCAGAAATATTCCCTGGGGTTAAATGCGGCCGGTACGTAGGGCTGACTAACTTATCACCGTCACGTACCGATTATCTAGAAATTCTGGGAGCCTTAACGTTCTGGAGCCCTAAGGGCCTGAAATAACCCTGTACAAGAACTAAAAACTGAACTTGACGTTCTGGTGACCGTGCATCTTGATAAATTCTTATAATAAAACCAACTAGATGCACCGATTTCTCAAATTTATTTTTGGAATAAAACTCTCTATGTTTCGGACAGTTATTCTGTCCATCATCAGGAGTTTTTCACTGTACACACAGCAATGATATATGTCATACAGGTTTGCTGACAGCTTGCGAGCAGAACTTCCTGATCCTGCTCGCAAGCTGTCAGCAAACTTGTATGACATATACCATTGCTGTGTGTACAGTGAAAAACTCCTGATGATGGACAGAGTAACTGTCCGAAACATGTAGAGTTTTATTCCAAAAATAAATTTGAAAAATTGGTGCATCTAGTTGGTTTTATTATAAGAACTAAAAACTGCTGAGAAACAAAATTGGAAAGTTTAAATTTATGAAACTCGTCGTGCAATGAGCAATACAGACAAAAAAAGAAACTGAAGTACGTAGAAGAAGAAGAAGAAGAAGAAGGAAATCCATCGCGCGTGTGTGGAAGTGAGGATGAGTATCTTGAGACTTTTGCTGTGTACACTGCACGCTTTTGGTACTGCAAGCAAGAGGCTTGAAGGGGGGGATTGGTTGTAAGTTTCCAAAACTTTGTGAATGCGCACTTGGTAGGGAGTAGAAGGGTTGGGGTGGAGAAAGACCAAGTTCTTCTCCCTTTAAACGAAAATGATGGCGACAACGACGCCAGCGACGTCGCGATGGAGAACTGAAGAAGGCGAAGAAGAAGAAGGCGTGGTCGCACGCCCGTCGTCCGAAGCGAACTGCTATTCAAGGGCCGTGCCAAGAACTTCTTGCTTAGCTGCTACACCCCAGCCAGCAGACCCGACCTTAATTAATGAGTTTATCGGGACAGCAGTGGAGGAAAGCAGGAGACGTAGACGGCACTGCAGTATACCATTTTAATTTTCGCTCAAGAAACTTTCTAATTACGAACTTTTCTGATTAATCACAGTAATTAATTAGTAAGGGGGATGGGCGGCTAGAGGGAATATAAAGTTTCAGTACTGGATTGGTGGAGGGTGGGAAAGACTGGATGAAAGGGCAGGAGAGGATGTTGCACAGAACTAACTGCTTGAGTATAAGAAGTAGGGAATGGGAAGAAAGAGGGATTGAAAGAGCACGAATGGAAGGAACAGTGTAACGCAATAGGAGTAACCCTCATGTAACTTTACTGGGGGCACTCTGTGGCATTTAAAAATGTCTCAGAGTTGTTAATCATTTTTCGTTACTTTGACAAGCAGTGAATAACACTGCCAGCGAAGGCATGCAGGTAGACAGAAGAGGCGAAGACGACAGCTTTTCCGCATTATCTCACAATAATAATAATAATAATAATACCAGACATTATAATCCGTGATAATGAAAAGGAAACATGTATGTTAATAGACGTTGCAATGTCAGGTGACAGAAATGTGATTAAAAAAGAAGCCGAGAAGATTCTAAAATATAAAGACCTTACATTAGAAATACAGCGCAAGTGGAATGTAAACACAAAGGTGATACCAGTAATAATAGGGGCGACTGGAACTATTTCAAAGTCATTTAGAAAATACGTGAGCAACATAACAGGGAAACATGAAGTCAAGGAACTACAGAAAACAGCCATATTAGGCACTGCACACATACTTCGGAAAGTACTAATGTAAAAGTAGTGGATTCAACACTGAAACTAAGGATATAAGCACCATGAATAGTAACAACAGAATAGCTGCAACACTGTATTCCCTTGGGACATAATTTGTCTCAGGAATATAACTATAAATACCCTGCATAAAGGGATGATGATGATGATAATAATAATAATAATAATAATAATAATAAAGAATATAATTAATAAAGCAAAATTTCCGTCAAAGGCAAGTACATAACTTCTAAAGGTATGTTTTTCTTCATCGAAAACAGTCCAGAAGAAACTCCACGGCACCATAGACGTCTAAAGGTACCGAAGATCATTAAGATAGAATTTTAAAATTCGGCGCTTATAAACATATCCTCCCTATGTCAGCAAATGTTTATATGGGAGTACATATTGACCTGTAAATGGCAATACACAGTAACCATATGTGAAGTGTGTCTAATTAGCCCTAGGTAAAATAAAAATGTTTCATTACAGTGTAATCACATTGTTTAGAGTTATAGAGGTGTTATTATTATTATTATTATTAACTTATGTAGCTGTCATGCACATATTCTTTGGTGCAGATACGGAGATCCCTTACAAGGACACTAGTCCGACCCCAAAAATGTAAAAATATGTGTACTTGACTTTATATCATATTTCTTCTTCATTTCCACTGTACTCATCACTACCATGCATGTTAACTAAAACCTGCATTTTTGATTCTACATTTCAGATGTAATTACAAAACTTTCAATTCAAAACGTCGACTACATACATATTAACGATATGTATAAGCCTAGCGTTCCAGCCTACTGGCCCATAACTTGCAGCAGAATGAATGAAGGGCCAATTTCAGAACTGGTTGCGGAAAATAATTAATGTTATAGGGTGAGAGGATTTTTTTTGAAAAGTTATAAAACAATATAACGCATAACTATTGTAGACCTAATTAAAATAGTAATTTACACCCACCATTTAATTTCAAAAGTTCGCAAATACGTACTAAAACAGAAAAGGCAGACGCACTCCTGCAATGATTGAGTGGGCAGACGAACCCAACCATCGTCCAACCTGATATATCGCTGAGCGACAATATTGATATGCTGAGGCAGAGTAGCCATGTGAAGGACAGATGATGATGATGATGATGAGGGTACACGAACGTATTACTTCAACTATAGCACACAGTATCTAGTATAGAGTGCTGTTACTATATGTGAAATAGCGGGAACTTGTTAACTAGTGGCTGGCCGATAGCTATGCATGGATGGATATGCGACATGTTGATTGATCTGCAATTCGCGAGAGGGCTAGTGGCAAACACAGTTCGTTTTTAATCAACTCCTGAATGCTATAGCCCCACACCAAAATAACTCCCTTCCCACCAATCCTCACTCCAAACCTCCCCATCATCAACATCCACCTCTCTCCTCGCACCCCCTGGTTTACAGCTTCACTGTTCCTCTATGTTGTCACATGGCATAGCAACCACAGAACCATGCTGACACTGGATAGAGGATATCAAGGGAGTTTCTGTGTGTGTGTGTGTGTGTGTGTGTGTGTCAATCGCAAACACATGAACCACACTGCATTTGGCGACAGCATATTCTAGGTCCAGAATATTAACACGGAATATTCAAACCCAATCAACAGAGTGACTGTGATTATATGCAGTCAGCAAGTACAATTAAGCAACGTGTCTTCAAGTCATTCTGAGGCAGTATCTGTGAGGCAGACATAAATATTTTATCTAACAACGCTGTCAGTTGCAGTGATTACATAGCGTCGATGGTAGATGCAATACTGGTATGGAACACTGGTCGAATGATATTGGCAGGGGAAAACCAAAGTACAAAGAAAAACCCTGTTCGAATACCACTTTTTTGTCTAAAGGGACTGACTTCAGTCCGAGTACTCCGGTCTTCACATGTCAGTATCATTCGACCTTGTCACATAATTAAATTTTATTCGCCTAAAACCAGCGCCATCCTAGCGGTCGACGTCATTAAGCAAAACACATCCCCATGTTTTCACTGTGGTTGATGATCAGCTGGCCTTACTTCGGGTTGATGCAGGGTGTAGTGGTTAAAATTCCGACGTTTCGGGGAAACATAATTCCTCCATCTTCAGAGCAGCTGAACTGGTATAGGTAGTTTGACGTTCAGGTGACCGTGCATCTTGATAAATTCTTATAATAAAACCAACTAGATGCACTAATTTCTCAAATTTATTTTTGGAATAAGACTCTACAAATTTCGGACAGTTCCTCTGTCCATCATCATCAGTTTTTCACTGTACACACAGCAATGGTATATGTCACACAGGTTTGATGACAGCTGTCAGCAAACCTGTATGACATATACCACTGCTCTGTGTACGGTGAAAAAATCCTGATGATGGACAGAGGAACTGTCCGAAACATGTAAAGTTTTTTCCAAAAATAAATTTGAGAAATTAGTGCATCTAGTTGGTTTTATTATAAGAATAATCACAGTAATTTAAGGGGTCAACAGTTATCACCTAAGGTACACAAGTTTATCTCGCGAAGGTTCGCAGCCCGCGTAACTTCAAGCCCCCTCTAACTAAACTCCGTGGCCTTAGTCCGCACGCGAACTATACCGACAGAGCGGCCGCCGCCGGTCGGCGAAGTTAGTGCCAACTTTTGCGGCAAGCCCCCTCTACCCCCCCAAAAATAACAACTGGCATCCCCCTCCCACTAAATTAATAAGACGTAAAAATCTTTGTTGAAACAAGCTTTTAAATTATATATGCTTACATTTAAGGGGAAAAAAAGGAGAAGAATTTATAAGAACGGATTGGTATCAGTTTTAACAATTTTCTATGTGGAATATGAGAAAAATGGAGACAATTTGTTTAAGATGGGCGGATGATACAAAAGTGATCTTAAAGGGTTACGCTGATGAGGTGCGGACTGTATTTATCAGGTTCAGGATACGGAACAGTGGCCAGCTAATGTAAACAAGGTAATGAATCTTCAGGCATCATACAACGATTGAAATTTCTTGGCAAGCTATGCTACTATTAGCTACACAAAACACAATTTATTCTATGGAATTAGTCAGTAATAAGAACAAACCCTCAGATGAGTAAAATGGCGACAAAAGCATCCGAAAAACATATGAATTCCCAAATGCAACATCTTCCCAATTTCGCTTTTTATTTTGGAATTCAGCCACAAATCCGGTATTTAAGAAGCTTATTAAGGCCGGAAGCTAATACCGTCGAATTCTGTAAAGCATCCAGCAATATTTATTTCTCCTCTCTCCATTCCAAGCCTTGGACGGCGGATCCAGTAAGCTATTAAGGAGGGAAACGTTCCCAATTGCAATCAGTGCAGTCTACCGACGGTCTTCTGTTCTCTTTTTTATGTTTCCGAGTTGCCCCGTTGTTTTGCTGCATTATCTCCTGGGAGACAGGGCAAGTACTTCACACTGCGTCTACCAAACAGAAAGGCGGCCCCTCTCCGTCTAGGCGCTCACCTCTTCATGGGACGCCACAAAGGGATTGGAGAAGGGATTTAGAACATAATCCCCCTATCACTGCTTCTCCGCGCACTATTGGAGACAACCCAGCGTCGGCGTTGCCATGTCATTGGTGAAACTTCTCAGGGCACAACAAACATATAACTTCTGTCTTACATCAAGCAGTAAGGCAAGTGGTGTACATACCTTCTAACTCAACGGAATGGGGGACTTCTTCAGAAGCTAAGTCACACGGTTCGTAAGAAAAAAAATTAAGGACCACGACAGTTCATTACCGTATACATAACAATTCACTCTTGCTCCATATTGTGAACCAAATTAAATCATTTTGCATTCTACAGACCTACAACTTAACATAGGTTTTCAATATTAACCCCCCATCTAAGCCTAAGTTTTGTAAGTGATCTCTTTCCATCACGTCTTATGAATAAATCTCTATGTGTGTACTGCGCCCATAATCCACCCGTGCTACACGTCCAGCCCATCTCGTACTTGTTGATTTGTGCATCCTATAGAGAGGGGTACAAATTATGATCATGCTCATTAAGCAACTTTCTTCGGCCTCCTGTCTATTCCTCTCTCTTAAATCTAAACATTCTCGAACACCCCATTTTCAAACATCCTGAACCCACATAGCTTAACCCTTTACCTGCTAATGTGGAGAATATGGTGAGCTACGAATAATGCTAGCTAAGGGCAGATGGGATTTAACTCGGCGTTATAAAGGGTTAGTGTGCTATAGCAAGTTTCATAACCACTAATTGCATAACTCCTTGCAACAACGTCCTTCTGAGACGTCCCGGAATCCGAAGGTTCATTACCTATTTCACAACAGCCAACCACTCGTTCCCATCGTAAGCCAGGTGAATCCAGTCTACGTTCTCCCATTCTATTTCGTTAAAATTCATTTCATAGCCATCTTACCCTCTAGGCCTAGTTCTTCTAAGCAGCTTTTTAATGTAAGTTTTCCGAACAAAACTTATGTGCATTTCTCTCCTCCCTATTGCGTGCAACAACGAACTGCATATCCATATAGAACTAGGTGCAGAAATATAGTTCCTTACATATTAATCTTTAGACAAAGTTATTAGACCGCTGACTTGAAGATAAGCGAACACCGACTTTTGGATTTTGTCCATCATCCAGTGTTTCAAAAAACACAAAACTGAACACAGCGTTGGGAGACTAGAGTCTGTTTACGTCCTCAGGATCCACGGTGGGGGATATCTGGTCAAGTCCATCCACTGGACAGAACTCGTTACGCACTCTGTAACTGAATTTATGGATTTTTTTGAAAACTGGACGATGGAAAAAATTTTAAAAAAATTAGTGGCTCTAAACCGTTACGAATTATTCCTAGCCACAACAGCAAATGTGTCTTATAACAATGATTCTTATAAGAGGTTACTCGACGAGTCGGGTTAAAAGCAATTAACCTAAACAAACAATGATTATTTAATACAACTTCAGTTCGGGTTTTATTCGTTTCCTGGGAAAAAAAAATTATTATTTTAAAATAGAATTTTAAAATTATACAACGTGATTTACAGAATGAATAGGACACTATTCGCGACAAAGAAAATGTTTTCATATCCGGGTTAAGGCCAATGTCAGTGGGCTCTCCCTAATCACTTATCCAACGAATAGATTCCAGTTGAAATGTGATGGCACACGGTGACGCACGGGAGGGGAAGTGAAGGGGAAACTGGAGAATGGAGTGGGTAGCCAGTACCCTTCACACTACCTCGGAATATGGTGTACCCAACATTACTACCGCTGATGCGCACAACTGGGCTGCCAGTAGTCGACTGAACTGACGCCCCCGCCGATTTAAATGGACTCGTCCGTTTGCCGAAAGACGAAATCTGGTTTCTGCGCATGTGCCATCACATTTCAACTGGTCTCTACCTACGACTTACTTTTGGGCGTCAAGCTGTTAGAGACTGAAAGTGACCATTCGTCTTCAACCAGTGGTCAAGTTAACAATATGTGGACTGTTGCCTCCACTCACAGGGACAGCATTAAATTCACAAAATAAACGCAGTGGAATTGTTTATTCATTGAATTAGTAGCACACAATGCTTCGCGTGCATGTAGCTCAACAGCGAATGACATCAATTGTGTGCAAGGATTCTCTATCGAAACATGTGTAGAAGAAACAACTACGCGGACTGATTTTTCTTCGTGATTTGATTGAATTTCTTGCGGCCAAATGTCACTAAAATCCTTCGAACGAAGAATAACAATCCCCCCCCCCCTCATAACAATCCACTCTTTCATTCGAACATACTAGGCCTCAGACGCGCTTGCACTAATTAGACGGTGATAATCACTGTGCAGCAGAGTTTCGACATTCGTAGAACTTGATGTTTTGCTTTCGATCTTTCGCGATCACCTATTTTAGTTGTTTCGTCCTTTCGTTACTGGTACCGACAAATAGGGATGAGACCACGTGGCTGGCCAATCTACTTACCCCACTCTCCTGATATTGTGAAGATCACCAGTTCATGAACAATCTTGTCTTTCATTAAGTGAGGTTCATTACTCTCATACTTTATTGCATTACCCTCACCAACAAGCATTTCATATATTTACGCCTCCCAGAAAAAAATCTGCATTTATTTAAAATAAAATATATGCATCTTAGAGTTTTTTTTTTTAATTTTTATCACAGGTAGTTCGAAAGTTCTTGTAATAAAGCGTTTTATATTTGAAATTACGACCATCGTGACGGCTTTATCGGTCCAAATTAATCACGAGGAACGAGAGTTTACTGCATGGTTAACAGCTAAATACAGAGGAAACCATGCAAATTACATTAAAGGTAAGTTGCTTTCAGTCACTTGCCAACAGTGCAAAGTAGCTTGATTTATTGGTAAAACAAAATTTTTTCTGCTTGTTTTATTTTAGAACGAAAGCCACAAGTTTGAACCTTTAACAGGTCATATTCGGAGAGTTCTATAGAAACACAGATGAAGAAAACTACAGAACAGGTTGTAACGCATCGAGATTCAATCAATGTATCTTTGTTACTCCTATACTCTGGGTATCGGATTTATCAACTATACATGTGTGCATACTGAGACTCTTTTCTGAATCTATCCAAGTGGACGCCATGCTAGTACTCAGTAACAAGCAAAACCCACTTCTTTTTAAATGTTGCCTGTTCACCCCCCATAATAATCTTCCCCTCTAAACAGCCGAAATATAACTCAGGTACGTAAAACAGCGTTGTTCAGTACCCTAGACTAGTAAAACCGAACGGCCTAAGCCGAAGTAATTGGGCACGCTGAAGCATTATGGTGGGTGGGACAGCCCATATTCTTGTGCGCCCACAACAGAGAATTAAATGCGTTAGGAGTCTGAAGGGTGTATAAGCGATGTAAAGTAGGTTACAAATCACGCTCAGAGGGGAAAATCAAAAGGGGCGTGGAAGTATATAGGGCGATTTTGTTACCATAAGTGTGCTTGTGAAGCCACAAACCCCTCAAGTTGAGCGCATGCGCTGCATTGATGCATGAATGCTAATTATCGTGGAGGGAGAAACCTGAGTACTGTAACCACCTTCAATGTAAATGTCCTTGTTGGTCTTGTTTAATTATAAATCACGTGGGAAATGAAATCAATAAATGAAAAAAAAAGGGTCATACTGAAAACACTAAGAACAAATTTTGACGTTTTGCTGACCGTGCACTTCACCTATAGGTGTGACGATACCAGAGGCTGTGTAATGCAATTTTTACCTCCTGATGATGAGCACATGTGCTCGAAACATGTAGACGCATGAAATAAAACTTACTGTGAAACAAAATTTGTGCATCAAGTTGGTTAAATACTGAGATAAATACACTAAGAACAAATATACGTAGGGCTATTTTATTGTAAACCCTGTACAAAACGAAAAACGGCTTAATTGAAAACCTGCCTGTATCAAACGTTTCTCCATCCCCAAGACTGTATGCGCAATAAATGTCCAGCAGTCTGCAATAACCGAGGGCATGTAATGCGAAAATTAATGAGCCGCTCCCAGTGGCCGCGTAGTATAAGGGCTGGGTCTACGGCCGCTCGCTTGATGGGATGGCGAGTTCGAATCCAGCCAGCGGCATGGATATGTCTCTTGTGAGTGTTGTGTGTTGTCAGGGAGGGGTTTCTGCGACGGGCCGATCTCTCGTCCGGAGGAGTCCTACCGATTATGTGTGTGTGTGTGTGTGTGTGTATTGAGTCTGATCAAGTGCAACAAATAACACTACTATCAAAATGAGTAAGTAGAGAGAAGAGACTAAGAAGAATAAAAAAAGAAGAATAACATTAACTTATATAAAAGTTGCACGTTTCAATCCGAGCAGGGTTTCGGTTAATATTGTTCTATTCCTGCATTGTTTCCAAGGATTTAACTGATATAAAAGACTCTTGTATCAAATGGGCAGGAATGAAGTCTGACAATCCATATATACATACATACATACATACACACTACATACATAGATACATACTACATACATACATATATACAAACATACACACACACACACATACATACAAACATACATGCATACATACACACACAACATATATACATATATACAAACATACATACACATACATACATACATACATACACACACACATAATATATACATACATACATACACACACATAAATATATACATATACATACATACATACATATATGCATACATACATATATACACACATACATACACATACATACCTATACATATATACATACATACATACATACATACATACATACATACATACATACACTAATCAGTACCTGTTGTAAGTACATACGTGCAGCATACGTTATGGGTTTCAAATGAGATCACAAGAACGTCAGAAAACTTACGTGGGACGTACAGTACAAATATTGGATTCTATGCAATTCTTTCTTTACCTAAATGAAAATTATTGTACTTACTGGAAATCTGGTGGAAGTGGAGCAATTATCAATCCCCTGGTGTTCCTTTAGGACGATTGGTCACGTGTTACCGTAACTTGAAACAGTCATAATTACTGCTGTCGACATGGACTCTTGGCTGCAAAACAAGATTTCGAAAGAACTACAAGGGTTGGTGCATAATTAAATGTAGTGTTACTAGGCCTCTAACTGAATAAAAACTGAAATCAATAAATCGGTCAAAAATGTGTGTTAACGGTCACCATGTCTGGAATTAACAATACGTATTTCTAGAAAAGTAACCTTACGCGCTTAATTGAAATTACTTAAGTCAATTCTGAGTATTTTTTTTTTTGCACAAGAACTGATAAAACGCAGTATCAAATAATAGCATTCGGCTTTAATATAGATAAATATAATACAAGGAATATGATTATATGATCTTTATCGTTGCACCGTGCATTTCGTACAGTCATTTCATAAGCACACCAACTAATGCAAATACACATTTTTTTTTTACATTAAAACATTTAAAATCGCTCCAACATGTCTCGATCCTACGATCATCTTCAGCGAGCTACGCTGTTCCTTGCTAAAGTCACATTTTTAAAAACACTCACTGATTAATTTCCTTATATTAACTTGGTGCTGTAGCAGCATGTCTGTAGTATAAAATACATTTATTAAGTAGATTGTCAAAACAATATAGTAAGATTAGATAATATAGTAATAATTGAATTTTGTACACAAATAATTAGGCTATAGGTTAACTTGCTTCGATCCAGATAGCCAAATTATTTGTGCACAAAATTCAATTATTACTATATTATCTAATCTTACTATATTGTTTTGAAAATCTACTTAATAAATATATTTTATATTACAGACATGCTGCCACAGCACCCTGTTAATATAAGGAAATTAATCAATTAGTGTTTATAAAAATGTGACTTTAGCAAGGAACAGTGTAGCTCCCTGAAGATGATCTTAGGATCGAAACATGTTGGAGCGATTTTTAATGTAAAAAAAATTATGTATGTGCCTTAGTTGGTGTGCTAATTAAATGATTACACGATGTTCACACAGGCCTACATACGTAGATACACAAACCGCTCACATCGTTCCTGCTAAACCAGAGGCCTACACTTTATTCTGAAAATGAATATATTAATCATGAAGCCTTCCTACATTATTTTACTCTCACCTTCAAAACCGTCTATTGTGAAGGAGAATATGTCTTCAAAACATTCCTTACAAACTAAGGATTAATTAACTTCTATGTCATTAAGACGAACGAGGGAGTGACGGTACAGTCTGAAACTAGACAGAAGGGATCAAGTTTATGCTCGTTCCGATTTGCCCCACACGGGTGTGGACGAGAAGGCATACAGGCAATATATTGCCTACGTTGGGAAATTACCCTCTTTCGTCATCCAGCCCGTTAACATAAAGGTAAAGTTAAAAATCATGCCATAACATGACACAGGATGCACAGAGCTGGCGTGGAGGTACAGCTCCACTCATTCGTAACCTCAACGCTAGACGGCGGTGGGTGGTCAAGGCAAAGCCCCGGCCGCTTAACCTTCGGGATCCACTGCAGAGGATAGGTGGGCCCCAGAACCGGTCTGGAATAATAAGGTGAAGAGAAAATCTCTTATCTCTATCAAGGTTCGAACCCCATTCTATCCAGCCCGTAGCCAGTCACTATGAGAGACTGATACCATTCCCTGACCCTATCTAAAGATAAGAGAGTTATGAAATAAAGAATGATTAAACTCGATCTCACACGTCAACTGTTAAACTACGTAGTCGATATGTTCATTTTGCAGGAAATTGTGTTACATAAGCCAAGGAGCAAGCGGCTTCTATTAATGTCGCAAATGAATCTGAATTTCCTTATAATAAAATGAACTAGATGCACTAATTTCTCAAATTTATTTTGGAATGAAACTCTACATGTTTCATTCCAAAATAAATTTGAGAAATTAGTGCATCTAGTTGGTTTTATTATAAGGATTTGTCACGATGCACGGTCACCTGAACGTCAAATGAATCTGAATAGGTGCTGTACATGAAGGCAGGTAACGGGAAAATACAGGCCAGACAGGTGAGAAACTGAAGTGTTAATTGTCCTGCCGAAACATACATTAAAATTCGAAATATTTCACCTGTCCGGCATTTACAGGCTCTAAGTGCAAGTCGGGTAAAAAAACAGACTGAGGTTATGACTAGCATCAGGTATGAGATGCGTTAAAATCAACTTTTACTTCCTACCTACAGGTATTTGGGGCATGTGAGTGCAGGTCTACTGCAGTTCTAAGAACTATGACCACCTGAACTCTTTAACAACTCTCGTTATGTAAAGATTTGCTTAGACTGTGCAAAACTGAGGCAGTTTATAGCAGTGCTGGAACTTCATTTAATGTACGGCGAATCATCATCATCATCATCATCATCATCATGTGCATGAAGATGAAACGTTTTTGTGCGACATCCTGAGATACTGAACTGCAGAACGGAGCTTTTAAAATTTTGCTTTGCATATTCCGTGCATTATGATGAAGCCAATAATTCGTGCAATACCAGTAAATTCAATATTCCATAATTTATTCGCAGAATACTTTACACTGCTCCTACATGTTTCGGCGTTATTATCTCGCCATCTTCAGGGAGTTCATATCAAAATTTCTTTAAAACACACAGCAATAAAATAGGTCACAATAAACAAACATATAATGTTTGTTTATTGATTTTCCGACTAATACAACACTACAAATGGTGGTATATTCATTTACTGATCACATTCACAGCGACATGTTTCGGTCGGTAATTGCGGCCATCAGCGGGTAGTGCTGCAATTATGTAAAGGAGAAGAACTGCGATGGCACTACCGGACGATGACAGCAATTACCGGTCGAAACATGCCGCAGTGAAGTGATGAATAAACGAATATACCATCATTTATAGCCTCCTGTAAAATGGGTACCGGGTAATGGTAAAGTGCGGTCGGGGCGTGCTGCTGACAACTCACCCCTTCTAGTGCCGCGGTCATGGAAGAGTATTGCTATACCTCTACCCACCCTCTGAGCCACACCGGGCCTGTAACGGGATCACTTTACCTTTTTACCATCATTTATAGTGCTGTATTAATCGGAAAATCAATAAACAAACAAATACAACGGGAGGAAGTTACCTCCCCACCCCCCCCCCACCTCCCCAAGAAAAGTAAGTATGTTGTGGTACCAAGAGTGCAGAATTTTACAGGTACATAAATAAAACATACTGCTGGTAGACAGTAATAATGTTTGTTTTTTACAATGCTTAAAAATTGTACGTGTATACAAACATGCTATCTTCCTTGATCCAAACAGGATCCCGTCTCCGGATGGTGTGTGGTGGGAGACTATCCCTCCAGAACAACTGATAGGGTAGCTGTGCAATACTGTTTACAGCTCTTAAACCTACTATAATCAGTATACTCTTTTCTAGCCTTGACCCCTGTATACTTACTCATTGTAGGTGCAGAGGTTACTGTCGCCCTTGATGACGCTCAAAGATACACCACACTCGGTGGGCTCCTCTGGACGAGGAATCGGCCCGTCACAGAGACCGCACAACATTCACAGACATCCATGCAACCGGCGGGATTCGAACACGCAATCCCAGCAACCCAGCGGCCGGAGACCCACGCCTTACACGGCGCGGCCACAGTAGTACCCTCTAACTACATAAACCGGTTAGAGTGATTAAACTGGCCAGCGCTGGTGGCATTTCCCGATCCCCTTCGTGTGACAACGTCGCTGTTGCAGAAAACGACAGATTCACATCACCTTACATTGTACATCGAGAAGTGCTTCAGAGTTTCAAATATATATAAACAAATCTTCAATTAAATAATTTATTGTTTCTACATGCGAATTATTCGCAAGCGAAAGAATAATATTACGTAATTCGGGTTTATTAGAATTTGGCTGATGAAAAATTTGGCTACAGCCTCTAAGAGAAAAGTTACTGTAATTGAAGCCTACGTTGGTCGACCTTGGAGGCAAACTAAACTGATGATCTCAAAACGACAGGTTAGTAGTAAATCTGTACGTAAAAAGTACAGGGTATCCTCAGTGCCAGGTAGTACGTATTTCAAATAGGATTTTAGTGCTTTATTGAATTCCTTACTGCGTTTTAAGGACCGCAATATTTCTGTAAAAATAAAAACAAATTATTTTACTTAAATCACGCATTTTTCTAATCATGAATCATCCCAATGCAACATGAATGTGTGTTCCCAACGTTAACACTACAAAACCTCACAACGCCTACCATTAAACGCGAATTTGTGATGATCCACTTTTATGTATTTTCCAAGAAGTTCCTGGGCTGAACCGCCACGTCTTCAATTTGTATGGAAAAATCGGAGGCACAGCTCCATGTATTCTTAATATTGGTACTAAACATAATGAGTGGCGAGTTTAATGCTTCATATGAGACATCTACAAATCACGAAGTTCCTTGTTACGTAATGTTCAAAATTGCCACTTGCCTAAAGTTTGCGGGACCAAATATTTCCGTAACTACACATTTGAAAAAAAAGACACCAAAATTAACCAACCAATAATAGCTATATTCCTTGTAAATAACCAACTTGACGCTCAATTTTTTTCTTGTATGTTTATTTCTATTCTCTACATGTTTCGGGCAGCCATGTGTCCATCATCAGAAGAATTATTGTATCAATGCGACACCTGGTTTATGTCACTCTTTGTAGATGACCGTCTAGTCTGTATACCAGACGGTCATCTACACAGAGTGACATAAACCAGGCGTCGCATTGATACAATAATTCTCCTGATGATGGGCACATGGCTGCCCGAAACATGTAGAGAATAGAAATAAACATACAAAAAAATTGTACGTCAAATTCGTTATTTACAAGGATCACATAAGGATGCACGGTCAACAAAACATAAAATTCGGTAATAGCTAGTAACTTTATCTGAAACCATCACAACTTTACAAGATTTAACTATCGCAGTTTCAGATCTTAACTGAACTCTAACGGGTGGCACAAAAACCGAATTTAAAGATGGTAAAATAAGGGACTCTATAAATTTGAATTAAATTCATTCAATTTTGGTGTAGAACATGCCTAGGTACATTTGCAAAAATTTATTCACTTCGATTGATTTGTCGAACAACAAGAAACTGTCAATTCGATTTTTCACCAGCATGAATTTTTAGTCTACATAATCACGTTCAACGCCAAATAACCTAGCATTATAAACTCACTACTCCGTCTGTGGGGTCTCCATCCGATACCGCCACTCTCTGTATGGACGCTATTTAAGGACAAATTCGGCGCCATTTCAATGAATAAGTGTCTGGATGCCAGCGAGTATGTGCTTCCATTACAAATGTTGTAGAGGTTCATCGATTTTCAGGATATGCCATTGGAGGCCTCCTCAAACCGTTATTATTAACTTACTGTAATCAGTAATAACAGCCCGGCGGAAGTGTATTCTGTGTATAGTAGGACAATATTGTGTCAAACGTGAAGTAACAAAACAGTATTCTTCAGCTTTCTGTTCGACGACAACTAATTAAACATTATAAAAAAACGTACGGTTGGCGTGAAGATAGATCATAAAAATGTCTACATATTACATATGAAATATTGTTTGTAACTCAACAATTACAAATATGGCAATGATAGAACTTGGAGGTTATGAAACACCATTTTTTTGCGCTATTCATTATGTAATAAATTCATGTAAACAGATTTCAAAGTCAAAAACGTATACAAGGTTTCAAACTGTATTCATTCGTATATTACAGCAATAAAGCAGAAGGGTAACCTGGAGAGGAGTGAATCATTTTTCCCTATTAGCATATATCATTCCGGACGGGATTCTCAATTCCAGTGCTTGCTGCGGTCTTATTAGCGCCTTAGCAATACTGGCTCAGTAACTCGAGAAAGGTCAAGGGGTTTACGAGGCCACCCACATGACAGCGCAATCAAACTACAAAGTGGTCTGCTCCACCAGCTCTTTGCTTGTAGTGCAGAGCACAGAAAACAAAAACAGAGATAAGACGTGACTCATCCCAAAAACTCGCAAACCTCAGACAAATTTAATGAGCAGTAAAATTTTACCAAAGTTCTCTAAAAAGGCCACACTATTTATCTTTCAGCAAGAAAATAAAATTACAAGCAACGTTATACAACGGATAACAATGATACAGCTAAAAATGGCGCTGTTATGTACACAAGACATGAAGAAAATAACCAGTCTTGTACCTAAATACATCTGTGAGATTTTGGATTCTGATGTGTATTACTATTAAAAGTATTCTCTTATGGACTCAGACGCCGTGTAATCTGGTAGATAAGTAACGTTTATGCAGGAACTGCTACCTTCTTCCACCTGAAGACGGAGGCAGCAGATTCTCTGAAATGTCAGAAATTAAGTACGGGGCTGTACGGCGTCATACCCAGACGAAGTAATGTTACGTACATTTTATTGTGTACCTCTACCGTCCACGACCAATTCGAAACAGTCGGCTGGTTATCTTTCGTCTGCCAAGTAACAAGCAATTGTTCACTCCTGGTTTACATTAATTACAGATTCACAGTCTGTGAAAAAAGAAATGGTAGACTTCATGGTGAATCATTTCATAACGGAATAAAAGAGTATGATACTGTTATGCACAGAAAGGTACACAGTATCAACTAGCAAGTGCAAAGTGACATACATACGGATAACGACGTCTTTTTGTTCGTTAATAAAGCACATTTCAGAAGGTGGTATATTAGCGTCATCAGATATAAAAGTAAGAAATGTAGTCCGTTGGCTGCACCAGCTGCAGCTGATCTCTGATCTCTCCCCGGACCAACAAGTAGAAAATCCACTCGCTTAAAATAAAATTTACACCGATCTAAATAGTAACTTGCCGCAAGGAGAACAATATGGTCAAAGTGCTAAAGCTGATTGAGCGTCTTACTGTGTAAAGAAATTGTTGGGCTGGTTTAATAATTTCACCTAAATCTACACCAGAAACATTAATGCATTAGGCTAATACCCTTAGCACAAAACTCATAAATTAGTGACGCGGAGGTCAAAGTGATGAAGTAGTTTAAAAAAAAAAGTATTGAATTTTAACCGGTTACGTGATGCACCAACCGGTTAACATTCAACAACTGTACTCCCTGCCCACACCGTATTGATGTGTTTTGTATTTATCTGAGAACAAACAGCGACTTGTGCCACTTACGTCTTAAACTGATTGGTTTTTATAACCGAGGAGAAAAGTGTTTAATGCGCGGTACGGACTGGGGCTTTAAGTAAAGCAGTCTGCGCTTCGTCTTTAAAGGGTTAAACATGAAAATAAGTTAAGAAAATAAATGAAGAAGAATCGTTTCATTGCCGCCATACATATATATATATATATATATATATATATATATTGAAACTGCTACGGGCTACGCAATAACAAGTGCACATGTACGTAACAGAAGAGATTCAGGATTATACTAAATTGAATGTCGCCCCAGAATCTTAAATCATTTCCGCATAAAGAAATCGGGCCCACTGAGCATCATACTTTAATTTTACTAAACAACTTATTTTATTAAGGTTACATTCTTGCTGGACGTCAACAACATGTAGTTGAGTGGGTGGGTACAAACAGTTCGCAAGAATTTAAAACCAGCACCTTACACCATACAGATGGTGGCGGCAGATTCCTCCGAAACTTTTGGGGCACATTTAATAAACCCCCAAACCCCACAATACTGCCGTTTTGAAACTAACCGCAGTAAAAATCGCATATCTAACGTAAGTTATGCACCGTCAAAATTTCTTTCAGAATAAAACCTACAGAATGCTGTAAATATGACTGTGATGTGCTGTAAAATCTTACGCACTACTTCGGAATTAGGTATATGGATCAGCCAACAATAAATCTTATGATCCTAGTAATCAACCAACTTGATGCATAAACTCTTTTTTTATAATAAGTTTATTAAATACCTCTACATGTTTCGAGCACATAGTGCTCGAAACATGTAGAGGTATTTAAAAAACTTATTATAAAACAAGATTTTGTGCAAGTTGGTTAATTACTAGGATTATCCTGAGATGTACGGTCAGCAAAACATCAAAAAAATAAATCTTATGGTCTGATAGTTGTAGTATCATCACCTTTCTAGCATGCAATCCGCACCCACCTTGAGAAAAGTTAGTAATTATTCATATATCGCAACGAAATTAGGTTTAGATTTGTCTTAACAAGAATTGTAAAAATTTAATAAAATGATTTACAAAAATGATTCGTCTTATTAAAAATAGACGTACAAGAGTTTGGGTAATTGTATTTATAGCAACACGTTCTATAAATCGCATTCTTCAACATTTCTAAATTACTGAAAATATTTAAATCAATTCTTTGAAGAACAAAAAGACTATGGTTTCTTTAAATTATATGTCTACAGAAACAGTCTATCATAAATAAAAATAATTACACATAATTAATTAAAGTGCATAATATACATCCTGGCTGTCTGAAAGATGAGAAACAGAACTAACAGCTTCATATCGTCACGTTGTAATTTCTAAATTTCACACAAAATTTGTTAGTGTACTTGTATGGACTATCTTCACACCAAATATAAAAGGCACAACAGCAATGGCTCATGGCAGTCGGACACAAAGCTAAAGACTTCTGGCGAACTCAGTGTACCTCTAAGCACATCCACTCCAAAAGTCACCTAAACAGAACAAGCATAATTTCGACAATGTTTTACCAATAATATTGCTACCTTCTAGGACTTTATGCCGTTTATTCTGTCATAAGTGTACTGACGTTTCAGAGGTGTCAGTTTTCTGCAACGTCGGTACACTTCTATGAGATCACACGGCGTCATATCGCGGAACAGAGCGCTCTTTAATAGTCACCAGCGTCAGAACATTCCGTCTCACGCCAAACCAACACTTCAGAAGTGCTACTGAAGTAGTGTGCTGTTGGTGTCATCAAGGCTGCAGTTCGCACTACCGCCATATTGTGTTGAGATCGGGAATTAAAATTAAAAATACGATAACCTCAAATAGCAAATCGACAGTCCTACAAATTTTCCTTACAATCTGCGAATTGCTTCAAAATTTATTAAAGAGGATAGAGACATAGACGTACTGACACATTCATAAACATTGACCTTTTAAACGCCAAATTAAATTCCATCTGCCATCTGCTGGCATTATTAGGAGCTCACCATATTTTCCACGTTAGCGGGTTAAGGGTGAAACAAGTAAAAATTTATGTCTCCATACAAAACAGAAAACCCCGGTAGCACAGTGGTTACGGTGCTGTGCTACAAATCGGGAGGTCGCTAGTTCGATTCCAGATGGTATCATTGTAATTTTTCATTGACACAATCCTTCCGATCGCACTAAGGCCCTGGGGTCGACTCAGCCTCTAACAGAAATAAGTACCAGGAGTATTTCCTGGGGGGTAAAAGCGGCCGGTACGTAAGGCTGACAACCTTACCACCATCATGGGCCACCGTCACGTAATCTGGGAACCTTAACTTCCTGTAACCCTCTGGGCACCTCGGGCCTGTAATGGGACTGCTTCTTTTTTACAAAACAGAAAGGAAGTGAACAAAGCAAGAAGCAAAGAGATACAAGACAGGCAATGTACGTATAACGTAACATAAAAGTGCGTTCGCATAACCACTGTTGCCGTGGCAATGCAATAAGTATTATATATATTGTGCGTGTGCGCTATAGCCATAGATATCAAGCACGCAAAGCGCCATGCACCGTGTTAAGGTGGGTCCACACTTGTAACGTTACGCGGTAACGTTACAAGTGTGGACCCACCTTAACAGTCATCTGTGGCCTGCCGGCTCTACAACATTTTTCCACATTATCTCATAAACATCGCGATTTTCGATTAGAAAAAAAGTTATTGAAAATAAAATGCGTTTTTCGGTTTTCTCTACAATTGTTGTCTGAAACATTTCTCATTCTAGGAAGAAATGAGGGAGATATGATAAAAAAAGTACATTAGTTTTCATGTTAAGTGCCCGCTGTTTTTGTCAGATTCTAACGAAATTTGATATTTGTGGAAAAATACTCAAATACCAAATTTCATGAAAATCCGTCCAGTGGGAGCCGAGCTATTCCATGCCGACGGATGGACGGACATGAAGAAGCTAATAGTCGCTTTTCGCAATTTTCCTAAAGCGCCTAAAATGAACAATAAAGTTCTACAATCGCCAGTAGGCGTACTGCAAACTACTGTTCCCTTTAGTCACCCAACTAAAACAAACGTTACCCCTCATTATACGCGTATATGCAGCCCTACTGGAGATACTTTCCCATGATATGATATGGGTAATCATCAGGCAGCAAACAACAACGTTCATAATCGACGAAACCCTATCTCTGTGTATCAGTTCGAACCAATCGGCGTGGTTTCAGGCCTAAGGGAATAAAAAGATGAAGGTAATAAATCTATGGGATTGGTTAACCCAGCTAATTGGACCATCAGGGATGAGATACCAGTAAAAGGGAATACTAAAACGTCAAGACCAATAGGTAATCACCATGTGAATGATTTCTGACAGCGGTAGTAGCAAGTAAACGAAGGGGCATCCAATTACAAAAAAAAGGGTGGGGGTGGGTGAAGATGAGGGTACATTCCACTAACTGCAATAACTATCCCTAAGCGGATCTTCCATTATAAAGTAAGGCCGAAGCTTCGGTTGGACGCAACCAGTAAGCTCGTTATGAAGTGTAACGTAGCAGCACGTGAGGATACGATGTAAGGGAGGTATACAGTTTGTGGGTGTACTTCCGCTGCTTACTTTGTACAAAACATATCATTAATTTGCATAGTTAGAACAGTCAAAACGTGAAGAGAGGGTGGCCTATGTGTAAATTATAGGAAATTAGTTTTATACTTCCACAGGCGCGTGTTGAAAGCTGAAAGGCACCCGTAATGTTACATTAAGCCAGGAAACAAGCTATACTGAGGATTTCTGTGGATTTACTCAGTCTCTCCACGGAAATAGCAAGCACGCAACAGTAACACTAGCCAGCGCGCTACATAGGCCCTGTACATGTTTCAAACTGGCAGTAAAATCACTTATAAAACACAAAAAGGAATTACAACTTTGTTGTTTGTCGCAGTCCCCAGTCGGTGGAATTTCGGGTTTGTACATTTCGGCTTGTCTCTCTCGCTAAATATTTAGTGATTTTCTGCTTGCTGCTTCCATTTATACTCTCACAATATTGCAACCAGTTGTCGAAGGCGGTGAGTTTCAGTGTCTTATAATTCTGTAGTTTTCTCTCAATAGTGGCCACAGTTAGTTGGGCATGTGGCGCGTATGGGCGAGGAGAGGGGGGTGTATAGAGTCTTGCTGGGGAAACCGGAGGGAAGGAGACCACTGGGGAGACCTCGGCGTAGATGGGTGGATAATATTAGGATGGATCTCCAGGAGGTGGGATGTGGGTATATGGACTGGATTGGGCTGGCCCAGGATAGAG
>Ga0131853_10004074_pt1 | contig 26220 bp, 19 predicted proteins | sample TergutLab28metaG_FD_92764 | JGI IMG/M metagenome (GOLD analysis project Ga0131853, IMG submission 92764) | Labiotermes labralis P1 segment gut microbial communities from Petit-Saut dam, French Guiana - Lab288 P1 (version 2) (version 2) | ecosystem: Host-associated > Arthropoda: Insects >... | reverse complement strand
TCCGAGGTAAAACTCGGTGTGTTTTGCTACATTTTGACAGTTCAAAACGTTGTGTATGTCCTCTGTATAAATTTCTATACGCTTTCAAAATTGTAAAGCTCTTTTTGAAACACCCTGTATAAACAGTCAATACACCCGTTTAGATATGCTACAAGTAATAAAGTTTTGCAAACCAGTATGTGTATTCACAATTCCTTTATTTAACGACGCTGCCATCAAAACTGCAGAGCGTCGCATGACTGGATAAGAATGGATGATAAATTGGACGGGACCTGCGGGCAAGACGTCATGTTCTAATTAAACGCATTATTCCCGCATATCCCTTGAGGAAGTCAAGAAAACTAAGAAAGTAGGTGACAGGTTAGTACACGAGTGCACAACCTTTGCATACGCATTGGAGCCACCACAAAATTCTAGGCGCTAGAAGGGTGGAAAGAAGCAAGTCCCACACACACAATACACAACAGTAAGCGCCACCGTACAAAATTTAGTCGCCACTGTGGCCTGGCGCCCGGGATTTGTGCATCACTCCACTGGTCTTGCAGGAAAGATTCGAAATGGCGACTCCCTTCAGCGTTGCGCTTAAAACAATGTTCAGGATCCTGTATGTACAGCAGTGATAACAATAATAAGGCAACAATAATAAGACACAGGTCCTTAGGAAACCACAGCTATCCAACCGCCCCGTGAATCGGAATAAAAAATGCCAGCAACTGGCATCTACAGTCCGTTCCACGCAGGAACGTAACCGGGTACCTCTCGAATACTCGTTATATGCTAACTCGGCCGGTGGCTTACAAAGAACAAGCAAAATCGCTCAGCTACAGCAAGCTGGCTGTAACCAAGTGATTCAGTTAACATCATCATCATCATCACACACATATCTTTCATGGAGTTGGGCCACTTGTTGACCCGTTCCGGTCTCACGTATCCAGAAATCTCTTAAAAAGTCTACATTATTCCTTCTGCCAGTTGGGGAGAAGTGTTTCATTACCCTAGGCAATCTATTTCGAGGCATTCTACATTTACATGTTGTATCCAGCTTCTCTTGTATTCCAGTAATTTGTCCAAAATTGGTGTTATTTTTAGCTCCTCTGCAGTTTGAGCATTTGTTTTGTAATCTGTCCAAGTGTATCCTGCTGTTCTTCTCAAGTATTCCATCTCTGCTGCTGTTATTCTTCTGGCGTCACTTGCTTTAACGGTCCAAGATTCGCTGCCATATAACAAGACTGGAAGGGCTAGTGTATTGTATAGTTTTATTCTTGTTTTCTTAAGGGTTTTTTGTTGTCTAAACACATTATTTAAAATACCTGTAGTTCTCAAAAAGTTATTTAATTTGTTATCAGTGTCCAATTCCCCTTCATAAGCTATCATATTTCCTAAATAGTTAAATTTACTTGTCCTATGATTTTATTATCTGTTACAATTTTAGTTCTCGCTGGATCTTGCCCTTTAAATGCCATCGATTTTGTTTTCTGTACAGATACAGTTAAACCATATTCTGTTATTATTTGATTTAATTTATGCGCAGCTTTCTGTACGTTATCTTCCGTGTCTGCTATCATGGCTTGGTCGTCTGCAAATAAAAGCGTCGAAAGTTGCTGGTTTTTTTAAAGTATAAGGGGTATAAGGGGTAGTGATGCGTAATATTATAGCCTATCCTACCCAACAATCATCCTCACTTTCTCGTGGTTTACCCTGTTCTCACAAACGAGGAAATGACGACCGAGTCACAGCGGTATAACTGTTTCACCAGGAATGGAGGAAATGCCAGTCCAGGGGCTAAAGATAGCAATTCTACCACTGGATTTACCCTGCTCTGGGCCCGTAACTCATTCAGGGGAAATTTTAACCACTGGCAAGTCTCACGGAAAGAAGCCGGACAGATTTTCTTCAGTTAACACACCCCAGCTAATCGGGATAAAGGGATGGATGCATTATGAAACGAACTCAGACCCGAACTATGTAACGTATTTCAAAACACGACCATACACGCGTTGTATTGATAAGCTACATTCCTCGACACATTCATATCGAAAAAATACATCACAACAGACAGTGACATACGACATTAAAACAGGGGTGGGTAGTCATGTCTACTCGAGAAGGTCGAATGAATAATGAATAATGACCGCAAAATTACGGCAGGAAAATTTCCTACGTTAAGAAACTGCTAAATAACGATACAGATCTTTGGGATACAACGGCGTGTCTTTGAATAGTAGTATTCGAAGTTTCGAAACGAACCAGTGCCTCCGAAAGGTCGGCAGTCACCCAAGTCCCAGAAGACACGAATCCTCAAACAACGCTGCGAGAACACCAAAACTCGCAAACCGTTAAATGTTGCATATTATTTAAATGAGTACTGATTATTTAGGATTTCTGCAGTCGTAATACGATGAATGCACATAGCACGGAAGGCCGGGGGCCAGACAAAAAACGGCGAAAGCCGAATTTACATATCAAACACAGGCCTCAAAAAATCAAAGTGACGAGACTATCCATCGCTTTATGGATGCATGCAAAAATGATAAATTAGGGCTTAACGCCACTGCACGAACGTAATATTCTAAAGAGCCACCGTATTCACTACGTGTTACGGCACTTGTAAAAGCGAATCTGAAATGAGGTTAACTAGTGTTTCTGATCCGCAAGTTACAAGTACAGAAATTAAAGATGGTGCATGCGAATAAGCCTATTAATGATCCGCTAGTTTATTTCCATCAGCGTCCCAACATTTACTAAAGGTCACCTTTTTACAATTTAAATACTTTTTATGTTGTGATGCATGAAAAGGGAACAATTTTTTTATTATTAAAAACTGGACCACCTTAAAAAAACCACAGAAAACCTTTGCGACCCCTGACCATCCACAAAGGTTTCAGCACTCCCAGCTTGTGCTCACAGGTGCACACAGTTGGGATACAGGTCTATGTTTACTTATCTATTAGTTGGGATATAGGTCTATGTTTACTTATCTACTAGTTGGGATATAGGTCTATGTTTACTTATCTATTAGTTGGAAAACAGGTCTATGCTTACTTATCTATTAGTTGGGATATAGGTCTATGTTTACTTATCTATTAGTTGGGATATAGGTCTATGTTTACTTATCTATTAGTTGGGATATAGGTCTATGTTTACTTATCTATTTGTTGGGATATAGGTCTATGTTTACTTATCTATTAAGTGACGAGGTGCTGTTTCGAATACAGCCGTCTTTACCTTTGCAGTAGCCACTGCACTGTTAAGATGGGTAGAGAACCTGTTTCGTATTTTGAACACCTCCACTTCGAATCACGATCACAAAACCAATGATAATTATGTTCCGTGATATCTTCTCGCAATGCCCCACATAAATTTTGCGGTTAGCAGTGAGACACAGGCGACGAAAGCTACCTCCCATACCCTTCCTAATGCCTTATACGCAATCACGTTTCTCTATGGCACTGTACGGCCGCCGCAATCAAAAAGTGTAGTTAAATAACGCAAACAGTTATTCGTCATCCTATATCAAGGGTAACTAAATGTCATTACAAATTTTTATCTAATGGCATTCTGCGTATAAATTCAGAATGAGTCTCACTGTATTTCAAGACAGACCAATTTCAAAAGTTTCATGACCAACGAATGAACGACCATTTTTGCAAGCTTGTGGAAAACAAACACGGAAAAAATTAATAACCCGAAGTGTCTGTATGATAAAAATTCGTTTTCGGACGCTACAAATGGCTAGAATATAATTAATCTTTATTCGATTGGGGAAATCGTAACAAATATTTCTGCAGTATAATTGAGTTATAACATTCTTGCACAACGCCCTTACATTAAGACAAGAATGAGAGGAATTAGTGAGCCATACTCCTGTCTACGATAAGGTTCATAACCCTCAAGCATGCAGGTTGAGAGGTGTTATAATTATAACAGCTACAAGATATTGCGTTAATTCCTTGCAAAAATAGGGACCCGCATCACAAAACTTCTTACTGCACTACACTGAGTGGCAAATTTCGAGCGATTCTTGTCGACATAATGCACTACAGCGACTGGCATTTCTCAGTTTGTTACTTCCAAGTTCAGACATCAAACAGAAATAAATAATCTTATTGAGTGGGAATAACAATAACGTAAAACGACACGAGGCAGGTTTGCCTGCACCATGATGAATTCAGATCTAACGCGGGTTACTACGTCTGGCCAAAGTAACTCGTTCAGTACGAGGGTTGGTCAGGAAGTACGTGTGTAACGCGAAAATTTTTGGTTCCACCGCTAATAAAAGTAGTTCAATTTAATTATACTGCTCTCCCACTACTTTTCCACACTGCTCCGCCACAACTGAAGGATTTATAGAATGGCAGGAGGAGCTTTTGCATTCTTTGTTCATTTAAGTCCATGTAACACTTGTTTCTACCTCAGAATCATCTTTAAATCTGCGACTGCTTCAGTGCTGGAAAAATATGATTGTCGCTGGGCGACGTATTCTACGTATTCCCCTGACACACAGACTTTTTTTTGCCTCTTTTTATTATACAGGGTGAACACAAAAACACTCCTTGATTTCAAGTAGTTATAAAATCCAACACGCACCAGCTGCAGTGCTATGAAGAGAGCGCCATCTTGCATTTCACTGCCCTCTGGCGACGGGCGGGAAAATTAAAAATTTCTTGAGTTAATGTATCTGCAGTCCCATATTTATAAAAATATTCCAGTAAGTTTTTATTTTATAACTACTTGAAATCAAGGGGTGTTTTTGTGTTCACCCTGTACAATCAGTCCATTACAAGACTATACGTACAATTTATGTAGTCGAACCTAAAATCCTACAGCATTCGGCACATGTCTTGCAGACTAATATCCCAATGAATATTTTCCAATCATATATTCACATATCTGTGAAATGATATTTACGAAAATCTGGTTGTTAAATCTGTAAGTTTGAATCTTTTCAGTTTTCTTCAAGTAGTGTGATGCAAGTTCGTTTAGATGTGTTGTTATTTTATCTCTGTACTTGACGCTGAATTTTGTAACTTCTTCTCCAATTGTTGGTACCTTAAGTCTGTATGTATAAATTTGTTATATATATATATATATATATATATATATATATATATATATCTCAGGGAGCATGGTATATACATAATCACAATATATTCTTTAGCTACAGAATTATACGCCAAGTGAACTTACTTTCTGACCGACCCTCATAACGTCACATTAATCATAATGTAACGCACAATCCGTGCATATCTCCGTTCGTACTTACCTGGATAAACTTGTACTTGTGATGGGTAAAGACGACGGGTATGGACTTCGAAAGCCAGCACCCGCCGTTGAGATCGGATACATACTAGGGGTGTGCCTGAAACAAACAAACAAACAAACAAACGCATTTCGTAACCTACACTCAGCTTCTGTATTACATACAGACTGCCAAGCAAATCATGTAGGCAGTTGTGTACCAAAACATGCAACAACAATAAATAAACGCATCTGTTCCTGGAGTATAACTTCTAACATAAATGTTTCGTACTCGTAGATATTAGGAACATGGATCGAGAATGTGAGCTGCATGTACTTGGATCGGAATAAAGCTATGGATCCCACAGGGAATGGGAAATATTGAACATGGGGCATAAATGTGGATTCCTCAACGTTGCGTTGCAAACATTTAACCCATCTTCTGCTTGCACGCTGCTGAAAGTCAATGTGTCACAGAGTTGTACGGGTTTGTGAACCTTACACGCTACGTAAAGTGTTTCAGTTTAGGGGAAAGATGGACTAGGTAAGCAGGCGATGAGAAGATGCGTAATACTGAGCGCTGCAGTGGACCTGATACAGCCCCACTGCAGCCCCACACTTAAGGAATTCTTCCGTAATAAAATGTGACGGTAATGTTATCCTTCTTCATGCCATGCAGGCATACAGGAGCAGCAGAAGTACAGCTCTTAATCTCGGCAACAGACGGAATTTAAGTGGTCAACTTCACGCCCCGGTCGCTTTACCCCCACTGAACAGGAGTTTGGAGTGGGCTGCAAGGCCGGTATGAAGGTTTTTGAGAAAAGAAAAACAGGCTTCCCTAACTGAAAACACAACTTCCTGCCTCAACTTGTTTATGACGGCAGTATAGAAATTTATTAAATGTGAAGCAAGCAGTTCTGCTGGCGTCTTTATACAGGGCAACACACCGTACCGCTGATTAGCTGGGCCAACAATACATTGCAAACACGAAAAACAATGCACTTGTGTCTACTCTCGAAACGTCCGAATCTGCAAATGGCCAAAATGTTACTTTTCCGCAGGCCGAATTGTTTGGCTGTGTTTTATGCTGCTATAATGACGAGAATTGTGACTAAAACGAAATAAACTTTAAAAAAAAAAACAATGTGTTACGAAGTTGCCATTAAACGAAGTTACTCCACCTCGACACTACAGTGCAGAGCCAATGAAGTCCTACGTAATGCCGACCTTCATGTAAAGGATATTGGAAATAAAACCAATTTATTTCAGGGGCACGAAACAAACGTAACTTGAATGCACGTTTCTGAAATATTTCACTTGTTTATAGGGCACCTGAAACTCCCGTATGAACCACGTACTGGACAGCAAGCACCGCATGTAAGCTGTTACTACTCCCTCTAAACCCCCTTTTCAATCTATACCCCAATCATCGTCTTTTTGAATTCCATTTCTTTCTACCACCTTCCCACCATCGATTCTTACTGCAAAGACACAAAGAACTGGGAGACTGGAAGGGGAATGGGTTATCCCAATAAACCGATTTGGTTCGCAATAGGCAAGCTTCAAGGGATAGAAAGGGAGAAGACATTCAAGGCTGGAAAACCCACAACACATGAAATGGGACGGAATGGATCGTCTTCGGATGTCAAACCTAAAAACATTCTGCTACAGCCTTTACTGTCGAGGTTCTAAACATCATCCTAAAGTGCCAGTTACAGGTAAACGCCCGCACGCACGCACATACACAGACGATTTATCACATCAGTTATGAATATACGCATAATGGTATGTACCGAAGATTATGGTCCTCTAGAATACAACGCTGTGTAACTTGGTAAGGTATCAAGGTTTGAGAGTATTCACTGCCTTCATATTTCGGGCAGAAAAGGGAAATATCTTAATAATGCATGCCGCTCTATTAACTGTTGCCAAGTACACAGTCTATAACGGCTGGCATTCCACCCTCCAGTTTTTAAAATACGTACAGACTGCGTTATTAAAGAAATACATTACTCGGAATACACAGAAAGAAAAGAAGTAAAGGGACAGAGATCCTAGCAAAAACCAAACAAATAATTAAAAGGAAGGAAAGACAGATGAATAGGTAAAAATAAACTACATGAATAATGAAAAATCAAAATAAATAGAAGGAAGAAAATTTAGGTGAATAGGTAAAAAAGAAACTATATGAATAACGATAAATCAAAATTTAAAAAAAAAACATAAACGTAGATACAAAATTGAAGAAGAATGGAGAGAAGAAATAGATTAAATCTGGTAGCAAGAAACAAGAAAAAAACGAAACACTGAAGTGCGAAAAGTGTGAAAGGAAACATGAACAGATAAATAATAGAATCGAAGATGGTAGAAATGAATGAAAACAAGAGGAGTAAGAATGTAAACTTAAAAGCGAGGAAGGAAGGACGGAATGAAGCAAACAAACAAAGAAACAAACAAAACTGTTTGATAGAAATCGAACATTCTACTGAAGAATTTTTTTTACACACGTCAATAAGGATTGGACGGCTCCTTTAAATAGCTAATCTTCTTGAACGTTCTCGAGTGCTGCCACAAAGAAAGATGATAAGCAACTGAAAATAAAACCTCACAAATAATGAAACTTCTTCCAATTTGGGGATTTATTTTTTTCAGGTTCACATATTCTTGACGATCCCAGTGGCCGCGCGGTCTAAGGCGTAGGTCTGCGGCCGCTCGCCTGCTGAGATTGTGGGTTCGAATCCCACCGACGGCATGGATGTCTGTCGAGAGTGTTGTGTGTTGTAAGGTATAGGTCTCTGTGACGAGCTGAACACTCGAATAAGAGGAGTCCTACCGACTGTGGTGCGTGGTTGTGTGTGATCTAGAAACCTCGTAAATGAGTAGGCCCTGGCCCACTGGGGGGCTGTCGTGCCAAAAACAAAAACACATATTCTTCGTCTGCCCAGTCACAAAGTTAATAGTGTCTGCCATCATCACATAATTTAGACTGAACACATACTATATCACAACATCGTTATCCTTACGAGCACACCGTGTGAGCTGGGACGTTTGAAAAGTCTGGAATTCAGCTTCACGTACGGAACGGATAAACACTACCTCTCACCCTAAAATTTCATGTCCTTCAACGAGAACACAAAAAGGTTTGGGGACCGAGGGAGGGGGATTGCATATCAAATGCGCCACTAAACCGGAAGATATATATGTGAAATAAAGTACTGCATTAAGTAGATGACGTGGGAAAACTTAACGTCACGGATAACATGGGTTCTCAGAGAAAATCAGATTAACAGCGTTAATTCGAACGGCATGGAAACGAGTTGTAAGGATTGTCTGGCTGGTATTGCTACAGGGAAGCGAAAGACAGCGATGTGTCTTCAGAGTGCCATGACAACAGGGAATTATACACGAAGTGTAACAAAATTAGTGATATTCGTGAAGAAGTAAAAAGGCAGGTAAAATTTGATTCCACATCAGTTAAATGCCCGTGCCCAATAAAGTACACAAATAATAACTCCTTCAGCTAATTTCAACTACATCATGAACCTCTGCCTCACTGTCTTCAGTTGTGATGGAAAGACACTCAGGCTGATCGTATGCAAACAAAACGTTGATGCAAAAAAAATAATAATAATAAACTACGTGATGTGACGTAATAAACAAATGGAGAATGTTTCATAGAAACAACCATTATATGCATGGCAATATTCAGAGACTTTGTGAGGACCGGCGGGACATACAGCACGCCAACACGCTAGAAACAAATTCACCCTAGAACAGTCCACGAAGGTCCATACGGGAAGAAGAGGTACAGATTTACTCTTTCTTTAAGCTCGGTGCTATATGAGGGTGGATACTCTTTCTTTAACCTCGGCGCTACATGAGGGTGGATCTAGCACGCCCTTGGAAACAGAAAATTTATATAAATTTACGTCGTAAGTGAAGAATAAGAACCAACTAGATGCTACTTATTATTTTATTGTACTTCTTATGGGCTCAACATGTTTCGGGCACTACTATGCCCATCATCAGGAGCTCACGACTATAATGTTGATTACCACATTGGTCGTCTCGTTCTTGGGTTGCTGTAGGTTGGAGGTTAGGTGCGGGTAGCCTGGAGTAGTGTCTGGGCTGCAGGCTATAGCACGACTGTCGTGTTATAGCTTGCAGCCCGGACACTACTCCAGCCTACCCGCACCTAACTTCCGACCTACAGCAAACCAAGAACGAAGCGACCAATGTGGTAATCAACATTATAGTCGTGAGCCCTGATGATGGGCATAGTAGTGCCCGAAACATGTTGAGCCCATAAGAAGTACAATAAAATAATAAGTAGCATCTAGTAGGTTCCTATTCTTCAGTTACCACAATGATGCACGGTCTAACACACATCAAAATTACGTCACAAGATGTGATAGGCAGAGAATACTACAGGGATAAAAGATGGACTTTGTGTTCGAAGTGATATTAGGAACAAAGGGAGTCGAAATGTGTAAAGATTTATTAAACTAGTTCAGGAAGGGTACAAGAATAGTTATGAACTTTCAATCTCCGCGGAACAAGGAACTTTACTAAAAGCCCAAGGACATGTTTTTAGGGTGGTTTATACAGCCGAACGTCATTACTGGTAGTTACACGGTCTGTTACCCCCAGAAAATGGTTGGCCACGGAAAGTTTTCACTTAGCTATGTGGCTGTGTTCACGGCCAATTGGAAATTGCTAGCAACTGTATTGGGATACGATAAAAACGAAGGAAAAGGAAATCGATTTGGGAAACGTGCCCTATTGAATTGTGTGCAGTACAAAACACGGCATATTTCTTCTCCAGGTCCGTTAAGAACGAAGGTAAATCATCAATGCAACTAGCAGGTATGCCAGTGAAACGCTGAACCTTACAAAAGATTTCAAGCTTTAACGGGACATACGAGTAAATGCAGTAAAAGTCGCTCGGTCGAACAGCCGTGTACATGTTTGGTTTGAAAGTGAGTTTTCAGAAACCAGCTGCATCTGTTCTCCTGAGGACACATCGAACGATCAACGGAAAGTACATTTAATTACAGGTTTCTCTGTTAGTAGGTAGGTGTCACTCTATTTATAGGCCACGAAGTCCCTTAGGGTGAGTAGAGGTATAGCTCTACTCTTTCTAAGACCTCGGCACTAGATGGGGTGGGGGGTAAGCTCCACGCCCCTGCCACCTCTGCCGTCGGGAAAGACCCGGTATCCATTGTACAGGGTGGGCACCAGAGCCGGTCTGGAGAGGTGCGGAAAATCTCGCCCAACCGGGATTCGATCCCCGGACCGTCCATCCCGTAGCCAGTCACTACACCGACTACGCTACCCGGCCCATTTCTGTGTTAGTAAGAACTACAATTCTGACACTTCCACATACTCAACCCCCTCTTCCTCATCACACAATGAGTTACAGCACAAGACAAAAGTGCATAGGAGGCCCTATTTTTATCACAGTGTCACATGATGACTATGTATAGCTCCCCGCTTTTTAAAATAAGCACTAATTAGATAGTGGCAAGTAATAACTTTCACAATCTGGCTTCGTTAATCAATAAATATTCTCGGTGGTTATTACAACACGAAATTTCATTCAGCCCTACGAAAAAACCATTCCGGCGATCAAACGCGGCTTGCAGCGCATATGGATGAGAAATAAATACAAAACTTTAGTAGAAATACCTTAAGAAAAGGCAAAAAGTAATGTAACGGTAACATTAACATGCAAACACGTTGTATGGATGCAGACCACATTAAACTAAACGGCAGTCAACTTTATAAATTTATTGATGAGCAGAGAAGTGATCAGCATCTACATGAGGACGTTATCAGAGTTAAAGAACAATACAACTACCATCTGTTGCCGAAAATAAATTTGCATGACTTGTCTGGCCAATACTACGTAACCCGAATATGTTTAATCATGAATGGCTTTAGGTTTGCTCTAGAACATGCCACAGCAAGACCCACAGACATCAGGAGGGAACGGAACTAAACGGGATACATCAGCTTCCATGCTCATTATGCTAACTAAGGACGAAAACACAGATACATACAATGACGAAAACACGCATAGAAGCACTATTCAGAGGCTGAATTCAGCGAATGCTCGCTACAATTCAGTTCAGAATCTTAAGTCCTGCCATCTCCATGTTATGACAACGAGCGCGCGCGAACTCACGCACGCACACACGAGCTTGGCGACAGAAGAAAATTCGATGGTTAGGAGGTGGCACCAAACCGCCAACATTTATACGTTTGAACACATTTATTTCTATGACTGCCATTTAGCATGGAATGACATCGATGATCATACATGAGGAGTACAGAAAAATATAAGACGAAATCCCAAACTCCTTCGGGCCCACTTGGGGAATTCATTTAGCTCAGTTTACGTATTTCAGATTACACACGGTGACGAATCACTAGACATCGGAAAAGATGAGAAGGACACCAGTGTGGCCAACTTGAGGATATTATATCTGGATCTGCTCGGAAGGACTACGTTAAACCCATAAAAACTTTACTACAAAATTCTAATCACGCTGTTCTAGAATACGTCCTCGGCGTGGTTCTGCAACACGGGGATAAGGAAATATATTAAAACCCGGAGACAGCTAGTATCAAGGTCAAGAATTGGACCTGGTAGCTTCCAAATAAAAATTCTAGATCGTCAGCGCCACATCAACGTGCACGCGCATTACAGACACTGGTCTGAAAAGATGGAAGTACTTCCGATTACTATCCGCAGGAATGAATCCAGGCCCCAGTCACTTACCATGAAGCGGCGACCTGCGACATCTCTGGGCTGAGCATGGGGTACGGGTACTGGCCTGTAGAAAACGGGTACATTGGCGGTCTCGTGAGCCCTGAAACAGACCAATCAGCAGTCCCATCACACTTGCGGCAGAAACAATGACCAATAACAATAAGGACATCCCACACCATGTAAAGAAAAAGGAGAAACCTTGCTTTCGTAATTCCACGTGGCAGGAAGGCGGGGTGGGAGAAAATAGAGAAAAGAAACACCGAAGGAACAACAATGAAAGAAAAATGGGCATGATGGGAAAGGGTAAAATGGTGAAAATTAAGGGATTCAATGAAACTATGAATGAAAACGGGTGGAAAATGAATCGAAGGGAATGCAAAGGAAACTACACAAGCATGAATAATAGGGTCAGGTGTTTCCATTGAACCTGCAGGAATTCGCTTGACTTATTTCGTACTTGGTACTTACAAGCTTACACATTATACAAAGATAATCTAAGCATAACGGCCATACTATATTCATCCATTTACTGCATCTGTTGGGAATGATGATATATACATTTCTCAATCCCAGGCAGAACGACCAAGAATGCAATGACATAAGCAGCGGCCTCTCTTTCTCTGTACACAGAAATCTCCTGAAGAAACTGAGGAAGATCACGATAAAGCTCAGTCATAATGTCCGCATCGAGTCTGATAAGAAACCATAATGCAAATATAGGGTACTACGCAAGCTATTGGCACTAAAGTTGCGCGTACGAATATCCACGACAGAATGCTGCAGTCGCCTTGCAGCACCGCAACATCTCTGGCACATGTACATAGCGGGTTTGTTTCACCTTAAGTACACAAGCTACAGAACGGAATACCTTTAGGTTTAACTTCGTATCTGTCGACGAGTTTTAATATTACATTGTCGACTAACAGACTTTTCTCCGGCATTACAGGCTACTTCGGCTAATCATACGTGGCGTTTGATAATATCAACGACAATAAATTCTGCTGCCACCTCCTGACACTTCAAAAAAATCGTTTTGTCAATAAAAATGAAAAACTACCATGGAAACGAATCAACAAATGATGACATTTATCTTTTTAAATTAAAACTCACTAAATTCATGTTCTATTTAAAGCAAGTCTACGTTGAAACCCACAGACACAGTAGACGCCAGAACCAACCACGCAAGGAAATGGTGCATTATTCGATGCGGTGACGACACAATACGACCCTCTACAAACTACCACCCCTTTGTTTCCATCACAAGTACACTCAATGGCGACACAAACTGATACCACTGTCAACCCGTTACTGAAAACCATTACGTAAAAACATACTTCAAGAAGACGGCGGCTTCTTAAATCTACAAGAAATTCACCAGCCTTGAGGGAAACTATTTTTCGCAACAGTCCGCTACCTGGCCCTATTCTTAGCCCCGTGAGGTAGCTTTCAATATTTTCGTCCTGTCACACATTGGGCTAGTGTTACCTTGAACTCACACTGAATTGTAAGCCTTAAGCGCAGTTCGAAAGTCACATTATGCCGTTGTCCCCCCACTGACCCTTTACCGATTGGTCCCAGTGCTGTTCCAAATCCCAGAACAGACCACGAAGGCCCATAAGGGGAACAGATGTATAACTCTACTCTTTTTTTAACCTCCGCGCTACATGGTGGTGGGTGGTCAAAGCCACGAACCGACCGACCGTTTTACCCCCGGGAAAGCGACCTGGTACCCACTGTATAACAGGATGGGTAGGCCACAGGGCCGACCTGGACGGGTGCGAAAAATCTTGCTTCCCACCGACATTTGCTTCCGACCTTCTAGCCAGTAGCCAGTCGCATTACCGACTACGCTAACGCAGATGCCCACATCATACGCAGCCAGCTGCATGGTGCCAGTGTTGCTTCCAAGTAGCACAAAACTGGGTGGTGCTAGTTTTTCCCCAAATTTACATTATATGTAGTTTTACTACATGGTGCTAGTGTTGCTCCCATCCCATACAAACATTTCTGAATGGCAACACTGTTGCTTTCAACTGACACTACAAACAACGGTTCTATGTGTCCAACCCAACTCGCATTACACTAAATCAAGGGTCTCCATCCCACCTGCGACAATAGGCCCCACCCGGTATTGTGGGCTGGTTCGCGGACCGCACGTGAATAAAAAACAGCATTAAGTGGTGTACCTAACAACCTAAATTATGGAGCAACTTTTAAAGTACATAATAATCTGCAAATGTGGCCGCGGGTTGAAGACCCATGCGCTAAAAGGTGCTTCCAGTTCACACTGCAATGTATGGCCGCGTGTTGTTACTAACTTAGAAGTTCGTATTGAGGCCATGTTTGTAATATTTATAACAGGATGCCAGTAAGTACCAAGATATCTGTGGTTGAATGTAGGTATAGAGAGGACGGACGGATGGACATATGAAGCTTCCTAGAAGAGTAATGTTTTAAAATCCTACGACTATACGGCGCGGATCGAACATCCAAGTGTCCTCCAGTAAAATGAAAAACAAGGAAAAAGAAAAAAGCTACCCTTCAGTCCCTCATGTGCAACCAGCCCTCTCCATCCCTCAACCCTTACAAGCCCACCGCCACTCCAAGTACGAAATGAAAACAGGTGATTCATTAGGTTTCATTCGTATTACAAGCCAACATAGACAAAGATTTTTTTTTATTACAGGCTCTATTGAGCATTTCATGCTGTGGACTGGTTATTTGAAAACTAAATTTACGTAACACGCATTAATATGAAAGTCTATTCTAGCACTATAAGAATATTTATATTATGTAACAAACTAATAAATGCACATCAATAAAATATATTCTATTTTAATGACTGCACTTGTTGATTTGTCACATAATACATATTCTAGCAAACCCAGGTGCCCAGTACGACCACGACGTGACGAATATCCGATAGCTATAGGCCACACTATATTACAAGATCATAAACACAACAGGGATGCAAGAACCTCACCTTAAGCATACAGACTTGGATAGATGAGCTGACAGACCTTGCAGAGAGAGTGAAAATATTTCCATCCCCTTTAAGGGTATTATTTAACAACGCCATCAACAGCGAAGGTTAGACGAATGAATACGACGCATTGGTAGGATGACACCGAACGGGTAAAACCGAAGTACTCGAAGACAACCTGTCCCAGTGTGACTCTGTCCACCACAAATCCCAAACGGACTGGCCTGGGACCGAACACGGGCTTCTGAGAGGCTGGCGTTTCAATGCTTCAGCCATGGCACGGCACAAATAAGCCTATCTCACAGGCCCAACTGCGCAGTTGCCTCCCTACCATTTTACACGTGAAAAGAAAGAGGCACAGGTTCCGAAAGGTTTTTCGCCACCTTTGTACTTATTTCTATTTCCATAACACAGGACGATGGATGACGTACAAACGCGGCGTACTTTAAATACGGCACACCACCGTCACAACCACAGAGAAATGAACAGAAGTATGGACTTTTGTTGAAACAATATGTTCCTGAAATACACACAAGTACACGTGTACTGCAAGCTGAGTAGACAATCTTTACGTCAAAAAATGGGTGTACTGTCTATAAAATGTAAGAAACATAACAGTCAATTAGGGCAATCAGCATCACTTCAACTTAATGTGAGTATCATTTAATTTTTTTCACAGGAACCCCCAGTGCCATCCGACTTCCATGATAACGTGTATCAGCAATAAAACTACTCGCATTAAGACGCACAATGGGTACGTTCTCGTACGTACGAGTAGAACAGGTATACTAGCGGTGTCTACCCCATCGACAGTCCTTTCCTGCGATGTGTAATATAAACTGTCCTTATGACACGTGGCGTGGACGGTAAGCGTGTCTTCCCCCTGACATTCGTCTCTCGATTTCAATTATATCATGCTCGCGTATGTCAATATGAGATTACGTTAACGTCACTGGTACATTAATCCATGCGAGGTCAGAACCGATCCCGGTGGTCGCGCAGTTCTAACTGCACCTAAATACAGCGATATCAGTTTTTCACCCATTCGTGGAATATGTTCATAGTCTGCGGTTTTATCTTGTGGTGGTAGGTTTGCGACAGGTCGTTTCTACATCCGGGGAGTCGTACAATTTCTGAGGGGGGGAGGGACCCCCCCCCCCGAGAAAAGATTAGAATTGCTTCAGGATATGAATAAAGAAACAAAAAATAAAAAATAAAGAGAAAAACCCGTCTATAAGAAAATTAAGTTTCGTATGGATGCAAACACAGAGAATCCCGAGAAACATGTATGGCACCAGCTTCTCTTCTTTCGCATTCAGGCCCATGAAGCCTAACAAATAAGTTTCATTCCAGCACAAAAAATAAGCCTACTACGTACTACTTAATAGGTTTCTTACTTCCGAATGAGAAGTCGGCTAAATAGTACATTTCCTTCTGACCAAGTTTTCACTAACGTTCTTAAGCACCCACAGAACAATAAGTATTTTAAACTCTGTGGGGATACAGGCCTATCAAATTATGTCCCCTTCGATCTTTTCCGACATACACAATATTCCACACAAACATATACAAACTCGGCACGCACACAAATGTTGATATCACTTGACTGGTACTGCACCCTCAAACATCTTTGACAAAACAAAAATTTTTGCCCAATGCCATTCTGTTCCCTTCAGCACGAAGATCCACCCACACACATGGAAACAATATTCGTGGTTTTCACACCGGCGACGGTCGAGATTATATTTTTTCGGGAAGTGACGACGTGATGCATGTAAATGGATAACGGTATCACACAGCCCAGACAGCCGTTACCTTATTTGAAACACCCAGTTTTACCAAATGCAGTTACAAACTTTATTCTTTGCATACCGTGTGGCTTTAATCCAACAAATCTACTAAATCAATTAACTACCCTTTACACATTGTGTAACGGGGTCCACCCAGCCTCGTGAGGTCAATTGAGGAGCTACTTGAATGAAAAAAGTAGCGGCTCCAGGTCTAGAAAACAGAGATTAACGGCTGTGGGGACCCGTTGAGCTGACCACGTGACACCCCTCTATCCTAACTTCGCCGACCGGCGGCGGCCGCTCTGTCGGTATAGTTCGCGTGCGGACTAAGGCCACGTAGTTTTAGTTAGATTCACACATTGTGTACAATGGGAATTTCGTTGATTTAATACATTTGTTGCAATGTGAAACTGTAACTACATAATTTTCTTAAGGATAATAACCGCAAATGCACAATACTGTAACCAACAATTAGTTCTGAATTACGAAGTACTGCAAAATATAGGACATATATTTCCGATAGCCGCACTAGTGACGCAGTCTTCAATCGTGATTTAATTACATTCGCGAAATAAAGTAATTTTTGAAAAAATTTTTTCTTCATACGCATCTCGCAGGAGACAGCGAGTGGAACAGATATACTCACACTCATACAGGCATGGCAAATAAACTGCGTATGGAAGAATCCCATCTACAACTATTAAACGGAAAATGCGTTGCATATTTTTCATCCATGCTTCTATCACGCAATTCGCTACAAGACAGAAAATATTATTTGATAAAATTAACGATCAACTCTTCCCAGGGAGGAATATGGACAAAAAAAAAGTGCGCATGGTACGGCAAATACACACGCACGGACAAACACTGCAACGAACAACACCCTGTCACAGATCTTAACGATACTGAGCTACTTCACTCTTTTTGACCCTCGTCAGTTCACTTTCGTCCAAATGCGACTTGAAAATTATGAGAATCGTTCCTTAATAACAACAGTGTCGAAAGGATCTGAAATTAATGCGACCCACAATTTACGTAATTCCGTGGGGAATGGGCCCGTAAATACATCGGGCGAAAACGAGCGGTTTGAATTGCCACCACGCGCGCTATTGTTGTGGGCACGCGGCCGCAGTAATGAACACGGCTTGCGTCTCTAACAATACAGCATCCCCTCTAACAATCGCAACTGTCGAATATGTTTGAAACCTACACTCAGCGCCATAATTTGTCTGTGTATCACGCCGTCGTACGTACACAAATAACAAGGCGTATCCCGAAGTACGAGAACACCTCAACTATTACAACTGTAAGAGAAGACAATAAATTAAGCAGACAAACGGTACAATGTATATCTAAAACACTGATTCTCACAAGTCTCTGTCGAAGAGTCACAATCGTCAATTACTCCAGCCACCACCCCAACAGTCTACTCAGCGCCCTATTTTTAAGGGAACATCTTGTTTTTATCACTGTGGCATTCACAACGCACTATAAGAATTGGGTCGGGACCCTCAGCTTGAAAATTTGTCTTGAAACATCGGATTTCATACTGATAATGAAACAGGAAACAAGTCGCACGCAGAAATGTGCTTTTTTTTTCAGACTATTACGTAACGCTAAGAGCTGAGTTGCATGCACGAATAACTTTGGCGCTAATGAATAAGAGTGGTCAGCTGTTCGCTGAGATCACATTATCCCCGAAACGAGAGAGCTCCCGGTACCCCGTGAAGAGAAGCGTAGGTAACCACAGCTAAGATGCTCCTCCCCTGCAAAAAATTAAAACCCCCAACCGCCCGCACGTCCATCATAGCTAACGGAACTATTGCGGCTCCTCTAGGCTGTTAACGTGAAACCAATTAACATGTCCTCGTACTGACGGGCTATCATCTGCTGAATGTGGGCCCAGATTTTGGCGCACAGCAGTAAGAGACGCGGTAACAAATAACCACATTGAGGAATTCACTCCGCAGAAACCAGGAATAAATGTAAATACACTGGCGTGCACATTCTTCAACCTTTTACAAATACTCAAATGGAGGCACCCAGTCAGTGCGTACAGAATAGTAATTAAAGCACAAACCAGTTCGTTCATAAACAAACCAAGCCTATTTGAGCACAGAAGTGCAAATCCTAATTGAACGATAACTTTCATAATGCAAAGATCGCAAGTTCACAGAGATATTGTAAAGAATATTTCCGTCTCCTGGGATACTTATGCCGCATGAACTGGAAAACAGTTACCGATATTTCGAAGGCGCTCAGAGCCTTCATCTTCAGCGTCAAACAGTTTAACAAGTAAGGAAGTGTGACCCTGAATAAGGCACCATGCCTTTCGAAACGTTGGTTAACTGCCAACTGACACTGCGTATCATCCCAAAAGACTCTAATTATCATCATTCATAGTCAACTTTTACTACGAAGATATCAAACAAAATTCCACCATTGCATCTTCGGAAAACTCAAATACCAACGGTCCGACCAAGCTGGTACTGCACTGAAGCACCGTCCTTGCAGACGGGCGCATGTGGTTCAAGTCCCGAACATGGTGACAGCTGTTTTCAGATTTTGTGGCGAATTTTGGGCAAGTGCCTTGACTAGGGCAACTACCGTTACGTAACGAATAATTTCATATTCATTATACACAATCACATTCTCAGTCCACTTGACAACAAATAATCTAAGTCCTTGATACACAATGCAGGTATTAGCAGAGTTCAGCTTGAGAATCTGACAGCCGTTCACCAGGTTACGAAACTAAACGACCTTTCCATAAAAGCAAGGTGCATTACTGTGTTCACGAGAACCCGACACATACCCCATCCCGTCCCACGTATGTCCAAATACTAACAAAAAGAAAGATGATCTAGTAGCATAGGTCCATGTGAGAAATTCGGTCCTAATTATTTAGGATACAGAACTGCTGCAACCGCGGTTACAAATCATCATAAGAAGGCGTTTTATTCGATGTTTCTACCCAAATGCAACACACGATATGCCTGACCGCACAGGAAATACCGTTACCTACGATACACCTTACTGTGGACAAACTACGATTCTACGCTAACATATGAAGAATCTCTCACCTACGCCCAAGCCCACAAATATTTTCTCTCATTGCTACAACGTCGTAAATAAAATACATAAATGAATGCGCCAAATGGTTTTCGAACGGGGATGGTAATACACCTAACCGAAAACAGAGAAAAATAATTAATTTACAAACACATGAGTTCGACTAATACAAAAAGACATTTTATTTAGTACCACGTCTCAAATTGTGGGAAAAATGAGAAAACAAAATACTAACTAGTAACTTGGTAAATTCAGTCCCAAGATATAATAAAGACAATAAAATTACTATAAGCATAAGCAGGAATATATATCAGTAAATATCACATGTTCTTTTTACCTTCCTTTGGACGAGGACACTCAGAACGTAGTACATATATTTAAATAATAACTTACTAATTAATGGAATAAAATTGTCTGCTTCTCCCCCGACATGAATTATTTATAGGTTACTTCAGTATTTTCAGTTAACTTAGTTTGCTTATTTGAATTAAAATTGTGCTCTTTTCTTTCTCGTGCTGAATTAAATTGAAATTCTTGTCTCATCCTCTCGTTAGTTTATTATCTGAATGTTATCAAAAGTAGCTATAAACTCGGACTAGCAACTTCAAAAACCTCCACACAAACTATGAAGGCAAGAAACGATTTTAACTAAAATACTGCAGCAGACAAACACAAAAACATTTAAAGCAGCAGAGTATAATACCTGCAGGTGGCAAGTTTGTTTACACTGCATGCAGTATTTCACATCTAATACAACCGGAAATGGACGAAAACGGACTGAACATCAACACCCGCTTCAGAAAGTCAAGACAAAAAAAAAAAACCACACACACACACACAACAAGGGAAATAAGCGTAATTTCCCAAAACAACCGCAGTTCCAGTTTTGACATATGAACGACAGAAACCTGGACGTTCAGTAAAAGACAGAGAACTGAAATCTGCTGATAAGTGGGTAGATACCTGGAATGAATATCATTTCCAGATCCCCCCCCCCCCAATGATACCAGGAGGAAGGATACAATGAATGAAAGATTGAATGAATGAATGAATGGAATTAATGAACCCCAAGATCAGTAAGGCCGATGTCGATTTTGATGATTATTGTAAAAATAAATGTCACGGCCCACTTACAACACGCTCTTTCCCCCCGCTTAAGGAACGTCTAAATATCTGGTGCATAGACATAGGAGCTGTCGTTGCGAATATACAGCAGATATTGGCACATACAGCCTACAGGAATAACGCATAAGCCTACTTTTGTACAGTTCGTTGATACAAACCGTATAGAAACACTACGGCTCAACTTTCTCACACGACAAGCCTTGAGAGGCGTTTCGTATCACAAACCCCCGTATAACAAACTTCCATTCCCTCACCGCTTCCCCGAGGTATATTAGCTTCATCAGCGATTTAGAACGTGCACGAACTGGGTTCGATTTCAGAACTCACCCGCTCCTATAACAGAAAGCTAGCTGCGTGAAATGATCAAAAGAAAAGGCGCCTTGACACAGTGTAACAGGAACAATTAGGTTCATCTGCAATCTGAGGCATATCATGTGTTGGCGTGGCGTACGAACATCCCCTAAAAAGCCTCTTTGTCATTGTTTTAGCCAAGCCTTACTGCCCACAGCAGTTTTATATTCTAAATACTAAAGGCCCAATTTCTCACACGTTTTATTAAAGTGGCGTGTCCCCTTTTTGTGACAAAACTGCACCTGCCTCCCTCCCTTTACCATTATTTTACAAAAAAAAAAAGTAACGCAGCTTGTAATACTGCAGAAGCATTTTCACACAAGATACAAAACGCACTGAAGACTGAAGCGATATATCGTTCCAATTTTATTTTAACAACTGTTTAAAAACACTTAAGCTGGATCTCATTCAGTCAGTACTTCATCATCTGCAACACTTTCGAACCAATGAATGGCTTGGAATGGGGGACTATGACGCGAGACAACCACGTGACAGGTACAGAACACAAGACCTGTCTTAAGGGGTCAGAAAGAACCCTCCCCTCCGTACAGCTTTCGTGACAGACAATATCTTCAGAAGGTCGAAGAAACCGGCCAGCCAAATATCGAGACGTCAATGCAAAACAACTTAGATATGTATTAACGAGGCCCTGTGATCAGTTCAGGAGCCCGAATAACACAGTCCGTATATCGCTAGGCAAAGGGTGAACGACGGAAGAACTGTGGTTCGATTTCCGAGATGGGCAAGACTTCCCTTCTACGGCGTCCAGCCCGGTCTTGGGACTCATCCAGCCTCCTTTTAGTCCACCCACCTCTTACTGGAACCATACTGAGGTTAGCAAACGGTAAACTTCCGACAGCCCATTCAAGGATAAATGCGATAAAGTCTGCCTCTTTTGAAAACTTAATTCAGTACGACTTACAATGCGTATATTACACAATAAAAACCTCGATGGCCACCTTCCGCACTGAAAAAGTTCACATCTCCGTTTTAATTTTATAACGAGAAGCCAAGTCTCCTGTGACAACGCAAATCCAAAACATGCTATTCACTTTTAGAAAATGCCATCAGACAGTCTAACCCTTTTAATGGCCTTAGTCACATATCTTTACAGCGCACCTGCTCGTAACTGAAGACTCGACTGTGACCTCTCGGAACTTGTCACCTATGTACATACGCGGCTACCGACGTTTCGGAGCAACCTACCTCAACGTGAATGCCCAAGGTCTGCGGATAGCCAAACAACAAACTGAACAACCACTTCCATGGTAATACCACTAATGGACATGGTCTTGAGCCAGGTTCATCCACCTTCCATCCTCAAAACGTACCTCGCTACATGAACTCAGACGGACTAGGTAGTTATCAGTTACCCTTCTAACACCGCTAATACAAAAATGACACTGAATACGATCGTGTGCCACTTTCCAGCCTCATGACCTATATTCCTACATTCACTTTCCCAGTTCCTGAACGGTCTTCTTTGTCGTCGCCTTAGAAGTCGTTTCCCTACCAAAATTCATTCTATGCTCGTCTTTCCACCGACCAGTCAATCATAATTTCACTGTTTCCACCCTGTTATCTAACATTCTTACTCATTTCCTTCGTCCTTCGTCCAAACATAATCCCACGCAGCATGTTTTCAAACGGTTGTAATTTATTTTCCTTCATCCTAATCATGTTCCACAACCATTCATGAGCAAACAGATAATTGTTGTGGCCTATGAAATACTGTAAACCTGTACCGTAAAAACCGACTCGGCACAGTAAGTTGTGTGCGACAGCTTAACAGTGAAAGAAAGACGGACCGACACTACAAGTCGTTATCTTCCTGCTCCACCTACGAAAGTACACTACACAGAAGGACTAAAGCCATTTTTCCAAGCAAACCTTCATAAATTTACTTCTGCCCGATGTCACTTGCCATTGTTGCAGCGAGTCTACCTATTAGCCAATATGGCCTCCAGATTGCTCATCATCTTTCACCCACGTCAGTCAGCCAGCAACATCCTCCTCTCATATTGGTTTCCTTCCGGACCAACTGGACTGAATGAGATGCGCTGCACTGATGTTCAATTATTCGCTTCTCCCTTCCATTCTAAAACCCAGAGGTTAAAAAAAAATCGAAGCGGTAACCCTGACAACCATACGATGAACTGTGCACAATGTCAGACAATTTTCCTACTCAAATTGGGATCGGTACTCCAAATCAGGTCTTCGTGATGTGACAGAGATACGATCTCCGGAACCGGAAGTGCACCAAAGCATCGCTTCGTTACTAGGACCAAAATCAGTGGTTATCCCATGGGAATGCTTAACTGAAACAGCAAGAGCCAGTGTGTAACATGTTCAGCCTGGCGAGACAGAAGTACAAATACGCGACACAAGTTTCTTTCTTGGTACGTTTGGCAAGCAGTACATAAGTTGGGCCACAGAGATGCGAACGTCAGGGAGTATTTATCCCCTTCAATGCTGACATAAGTCACATTTGTTACGGTTATGAATACCGAACTCAGGACATCTCCAACTGCAAGTAGAAGCGTTAACTACCATGCCACATTAATTGCAATTCCACTTGAAACGATGGAAGAGGATAGCTGCAAATGTTCAACACCGTTAAAATAATTAAATTAATTATTAATAATTATATGTATACGTACCTACATACATATGACCAATGCTGAACTGGCCAATCTGTGTCCAGTACCACAGTATCTTGTACACGGAGAAATGCATACTCAACTATCACACATAATCCTTTGAACTATATCTCCCTGATGATACATAAATGACAGCCTAAAATTGTCAGAGAAAGAATAATGTAAAATAAAATAATATATATTGCCTAATAAGTGTTAATTATTGGGTTCTAATAAACTGCTATCACAAGAGGTTATTTTTACCGGAAACAGTAACTACACGCATCTGCACACAACGTTTCTGTGCCACATATCCCGCTTTGTAACAATGAGAGTTCGTACTTGGTTAGTGGCTGTAGACGTGACTTATCTGAAGATATTACCCAAGCATTTTCTCCGATAAGACTATGGATAATAAACACGCAGCTCGGTCTCCGTTTCGAAACACGGCTGGAAAAGTGACCACCGTGAGGTTTAGGATTTCTTCGGTTCCTAGAGACATTCTGAGCAATATCTTTACAAGCCATGGTTCCTCAGACATGCATTAGCACAGAAGTCCTGCCACTTCTCATTCGGGCACTACAATACCATGCAGGTGGCAAAGCGTCGTTAAGTTATCTAAATTTTATTACAAAGTCTAGATGTTACGAGTTTTTAAGTTTCCGTCGCGGTGTATTTGAGATCAGTTCTTCTCCCGACGCTTCGAGACAAAGTAGCCCCAACTGTCTCATCGTCAGACCACGGGGGCCTTAACATTTAGATCTCCTCAAACTAAGTTCAACACACTATAACACAGCACATTAACACATGCACACACATTACTTGTGACGCATCAGCCCAACAGAAGCCGTGGTCTCCTTTAGACTCAGATAAACACACGTTCCATTCTTTCCATTGCAACCTGCCGTGAAGACAAATACTGATGATGGGATTCAGATTCAGGCGTATTATCTTCATGCTCCGGCCACTCAGGTACAGGTGCGGGACACAGAATGCGTGCGTAAAAGAAACTGTTACAGCATGGCTGCAAATAATATTTCCACATCCCTTCGGGAAGCATGCCGTCGTCCAGCACGTAGCCCGTTACTTAAACGAATGGGCTATGCCAGTAACGGCCATCACTGTGCAACATATAAAAACGGATTCCCGGAGCAACAGTCTAACTCAAAACTGATGTTTGAGCGGGCCAACCCCGTGAAAGCCTTAAAAAATGAGACCACCAGTGAGTTAAGGGCTAATCGTCCACATCCGACGACTGTGCTCTTTCATTTCCACTACTTCTACGTTTTGCTTACTTTTGAAAGAGTTGCAAGAAAAAAGCACTCACTTCCAACGGGAGACCACGCGGAACGGAGGCGCGATCTCTTCAGATTCAAGACAAAATGTCTTTGGTCCCTGTGTCTAAGCACCACGCAATTAAGGCGTGCATAGAGATTTAACCTTGAACCTCACACACTCTGAACTTCAACAAAGGAAGAGGTAAGTAGTTAGCACCACGAAGACGCAACGATACAATTGTCAGTCCCGGAGCCCGCCTGGGCCGATGTGGTCTTGCCACACTGTCGGGTAAATTTACTGAGATATTGGACCTTAAGAAAATATTTGTAGCTTCCTTCAACTCCCTTCACACTTCAAGTATCAGTACAAGCTTCGATATTTTCCCACAGTCCATGATTCTCACAATAATCATTCACAAACTGGTCTTCCCAATGAAAAAAAATGTGTGTTTCATGAGGTATAAGCTCAGGTCTCATACATATGCCGTAGATTAATTTCAGTCTAACAGGATTAAAATGTAACTTTCTGCCTTCAAAGGGCTGCAAATGAAAATAAGTTTCTATAAAATCTGAAGTAAATAATAGATCGCATTGCAAAGCTACTGCATTTGTTTCTGGACCACAGCATTTAACGTCGGGATTCGAAATGCCCTCTACATAAATACCTGTACCAAGAATATACTGCAAGAACGAATTCTGTTTAAGTGCAGATAAGATTTAAGTAGATTGATAGGGCTCTGTAAAAAATCACTACTCGTAACAACTGCGTGATTTACATCCAACATGGTCGCCGGTTAAAACCCCGTTCCTTATTTGTATCACTAGTGTCCCTGTAATAACCATCCACTCCACCCCCCCCCCCCCCCCCCCCCCCCCCCCCCCCCCCCCCCCCCCCCCCACAAACCCCCCCCCCACTCCCTTCTTTCCTTTCCCCCCCACACCCCCTCTAACCCCCCCCCCCCCCACCCCC
>Ga0131853_10004073_pt1 | contig 26223 bp, 21 predicted proteins | sample TergutLab28metaG_FD_92764 | JGI IMG/M metagenome (GOLD analysis project Ga0131853, IMG submission 92764) | Labiotermes labralis P1 segment gut microbial communities from Petit-Saut dam, French Guiana - Lab288 P1 (version 2) (version 2) | ecosystem: Host-associated > Arthropoda: Insects >... | reverse complement strand
TGGCCATTATCTCCGTAACCGTTCAACTTTGGATATAGGTGTTTTGGGTTATATCGGTATACTTTAACATAAGGAACACCCTCCCAAAGTCTGGCACATTCCTCCTGGGACACCCTGTATAAATACACAAATGATGTAAAATGTGTTGTCGATGTTGAGCATCTGAGGATGTGACGTTTGGAAGCAATTTTGCATACACTTGCTGTAATTTAATATATTTAACTGCTGTGCGTCTCATTTCACAGGTGACGAGATAAAAATAGTGACTGCTCCTCCATTTGCAGAATCAGTTTCAGAAGGAGATGTAAGGTGGGAGAAAGGTAAGCAAGTCTTTTATTCTGATACCATAGTTATAATCACATATTTACTACCCACTTATTTCTCCTGCTGTTGATGGTGATGATGGTGGCAGCAATGACTGTGGTGATGTACGATAACAGTAATACTTTGAAGGGTTTCACGTAAAAGCCACATATGACAATCTTCAGTTCCGAGTCTATGCCGGTTATGTTGTTCATTTCAGAATCCTACAGTATAAATCATCAAACAAAATTGCTTTTTTTATTATGTCTGTTAGATAAAACACAGTTTATCTTTGACTTGTTTCCACCCTGTAAGTGGTCATCATCACATACGTGGGTCATTTCAGAAGTTTTGTGTATTGTGGCAGCCCCACACACTGCTTCATATGACCAAACTCAAATCATGTGTGTGGCACTATTGCTGCTGTAAACAAAGGTGCATTGTCTTTGTGATGTCATTATTCAATAGCTTTAAATCAGGAAAGACTATGAGGAAGTTTCTCACTGACATGAAAACATTAATAAAATATCGTGTTTTTTTGGGGGGTAAGAGTGCTGTAGAGTGTTATAAGTCTTTGAAGGAAGGTTTAGGGACACTTGCTCCTTCACATGAAAGTGTTTGCTGATTGTTGAGTGCCAAGAATGGCTGGGAAGAGACAGATGATATGTCTTGCATTGGAGCCCCAACATCTACAACAGATGAATGCCACATGGAACAAGTGAAATCTGTCTTTGTATGTATGTGCATCATTTCATACACAGCAGTTGCGACAGAAGCTAGAATCTCTCCGGCAATTGTATACTCTATTCTCACCATCAGCTTGGGGAAATGAAATGTTTGTGCTAAGTGGATTCCACACATGCTCAATAATGGCCAAGGAGCCATGCATGTTCCTCTTGCCACCTACCTGTAACATTGTAGAAAAGAAGGCAGTGCATTCTGCTGTTGCATGTTAGCAGCTGATGAGTCATGGATGCATTCATTTGACCCTCAGCTGATATGACAGAATGCTGACTGGTGTGCCCAAACGTCACCAAGGAAAAAAAATTGCACTGTGCACTCATGCATGTCATGTTCTTGAACCAAAATGGAATTGTGCTTGACCATCCCTTGCCAATTGGCAGAATGGTCAATGACCAATACTACTATGCATTCTTGCAATATAAGGTGATGCCAGCTGTTGACTGTAAACAACCAGAACAGCTTGAGTATGGTGTCAGTCTGCTTCAGAACAATGCAACACCTCATCACCATTGTGATGTGCAAAATCTGGTGCAAAGTTGGGGCTGAGGTGTTGGCACGTTCTCCCTCCTCTTCAGATTTTGCATTGATTACTGGTTGTTTGCTCATGTGAAAGAAATTTTTGGGGTCAACGATTTGAATTGGATGATGATATGAACATTGCTATCGGTGTCTCTTTACATTGTCTGTGCAAGAATGAATACAGAGATGTAATTGATCATTTAACGCATAGAAGGTAAAAGTGTTTTGACATTGCTGGTAATTTCTTTGAGTGAAGGACATTTGTATAAACATTCAGGAATATCAGTAATGCTATCTTGTATTTGTTATTACAGTAAAATCATACACAACGTTTCTGAAATGACCTTCATAGTTCATAAGTTGATAAGTTTCCTCCTGATGATGACCACTTACAGAGTTGAAACATGTGTTGGATGAGTTGTATTTTTATCCAAAAGACAGACATACTAATATATGTTGTGTTTGATTGTTTTTACAGTATTTTACATGTGTGTGCATGCACACCCTGACGTGAGTGTACACATGCAAGAACTTACTTGATGCACACATTTCTTTGTACTTGACGGTTTATTATTCTATTACACTGTTCAATTATATTATGTATTGTAACCCATACAATCCATTTGAGTGCAGCATTACTAATTTATCTACTTTCCGTGAGTGCCAAACTGTCGGGAGTGCCAGATTATCGGGTGCTGGATGCAAGGAATTCTGCTGTACCAGGCTTTGTCATGCTGTTAATGTCATAACAACAGTGTCAAAGCATGTAATACCTAGTCACAGAAAGGCAGTGTGCATGGTGACATCTTGGTTAGTGTAGCAGCAGTAGCACATCAGCCATCTTGCAGTAAGTAAGATGACTGTAATCCGGGATGTGGTGCTTGTGGCCTTGCAGGTAGCGACCAAGGTTTCTGAGGATCTTGCTGAAGGTATCTTCAGGATAACCTGTCTGCTGAACAACAAGATGTCATCTCAGGGGGCTAATCTCATCTCAAGTTTCTTGTTTCTTTTTTCAGCTGTGGGAGATACAGTAGCTGAGGATGAAGTCGTACTAGAAATTGAAACAGACAAGGTTGGTTTTCATTTACATCTTAGTTGTTTGTTCTTGTTAATTTTTTTGTTGTTGCTTTAATGATGCAACCCAGGCTGTATAGCATTAAATGGTAGGATAGTTACTTAATAAGGAACTGGGGATAGGAAGTGGTTGTGTCTTAATTGGAGACTGTCCATGTACTTGCTTGGAAGGGCTGATTGTGTTGCAGGATTTGGTGATGGTGATCAAATGTAGCTTTGTGTTTCAGACTTCAGTCCCTGTTCCATCACCAGCAGCTGGTGTTATTGAAGAACGTTTTGTGGAAGATGGAGCCACAGTTAAGGCTGGGGAGAAACTGTTCAAACTTAAGCTTACAGGTGAATTTACCTTAATAGAATAGTCAAATGTCATCAAATATGTTGGTTCCCTTCAGTTTGAGGTCTGAAGAAAATTAATGAAAATTAAGTGTATGTATTAAGTTGAAGTCTGTCACCTCGGACACCCTGTGCGCTGTTTTCTAAAACAAATGTGGCCAAAAGTTTGGTTGCTGCATGACTGGCATATTTGTGTGTGTCTTAGTTAGCAACAGTATGAGGTTTATTTGTAATGAGAATGTCAGTAGTTTGTTATTTGTTTGTGATGATGTTGGCAAAAGGTTGTTGTTTATTTGTAATGAGATTTAGTGGTGCATGGCCTTTTCATTACGAGTATGGCAACATTGCACATTTCAGGCATCATTTAAACTTTCACAGCTTATTCTTTTGTTTCCATACCAATGTGTTCTGCTGTACATGAGTACTAAAAGGTCACATTTCGATCTGTTGCAAATAGTTGAAGGCAAAAAATAATTCAGGAGGCAGAGTAAATCAGAAATCATGTTGCTGATGGAAAAAATGATACTGGTTTTTGAAACAGAAGAAAATGCTGTGAATGTACAAAATGTGGTAATGTGAGTGTGCAGCACATGTGTAGTATTGATGGTGGCTTCATTTTGTAAGAAGCAGTTTGTGTGTTAAAGAAAATATATGCACCCAGCGGCAGGATATCATATCCTTGAAGATACTATACTGTAAGAAGTGAAGAACATTAATCTGAATGCAGCATACTTTGTATTATGTACATCTATACAAACATTTATTCTGGTGTTACAGTATTTCAATAAATTCACTTTTTGTTTATCTTGTAAGAATTCAAATGTGTGGCATATGCAGAGGCTTGTGGTATTCAAGAAAGTGTACTGTCAGCAAATGAATGAGACACTGTTTCTGTATCTGTCTTCTTTTGGCTTGAAATTCCAACAGGGAAGTAAATGTAAATGTCTTTTAGCAGGAGGAGGTGCTCCTGCCCCTGCAAAGAAGAAAGAAGCTGTTGCAGCTGAACCTGGCCCTCCTCCACCTCCCCCTCCATCAACTGAGACAGCTCCTCCTCCCCCTTCCCCTCCACCAGCAGCTCCATCCACAGGTGCACCACCAACACCAAGACCTCCACCACCGCCACCCCAAGCACCATTATCTTCAATCCCAGTGGCTGCTATTCGACATGCCCAGGCTATTGAGGCAGCGACAGTTAAACTGCCACCTGCAGATCCTACCACAGAGATTACTGGTACTCGATCTGAGCAGCGAGTTAAGATGAACCGAATGAGGCAACGTATTGCACAGCGGCTGAAGGAAGCGCAAAACACAAATGCTATGCTGACTACATTTAATGAAATTGACATGAGGTGTGTTAATGTTAAACCAATTTTTGTTATGCTGTGACTTTATTTCCATCAGTAATTAATATGTGATATCTTGTTACTGGTGGAACTGTTTGAAACTTACATGTGCATTATTTGTGCAATGGTTTGCTCTAAGGGGCCCACCAGTTAGGTTCATATCCTGCACCAAAAGATGGAAGCAGAGCCAGCTTCCAAAATATTTTTTGAGTTATAAGTTGACAGGGGACATTGCCCAAAAAAACATTAGTGTTCCAGACTATAATACACCTTGTCAGAGTCCTGTAAAATTTAATTGTGCCTGTATGTTTAAGTGTGTATGTTTTTTTTTTAAGTAACATCATGGAGTTCCGTAAAGCTCACATAGAGGCATTCCAGAAGAAATATAATATCAAGTTTGGCTTCATGTCTGCTTTTGTGAAAGCAGCTGCATATGCACTACAGGACCAGCCAGTTGTGAATGCAGTCATTGATGGAAACGAAATAGTATACCGGGATTATGTGGATATTTCTGTCGCGGTTGCCACTCCCAAGGTGAACACTTGAATTTTTTGTTTATTTTACATTTATGTCAAATCTGTTAAGTTGCGGAGTACATTATTCTGTATACTGACTACACATAAACTCCCACACTAATTAAATTGTGACAAGAATGTGCCGTGTCCATTAAACATATATATATATGTGTGTGTGTGTATATATATATATATGGTATTACTTAGTACATTAATCCTTATGAACAGTGCATCAGATTTTCGTGTTGTCATGTGTTCAGTCCAGGTGTTTGAGCAGTGCATTTTTTTAAACACTAACACCATTACCCCAAAGTTAAAATATGCCTACCATTTCTGTGGAATCATGGAGTTTAAAAGTCATCTACTTTGCATAATAAACTATTACACCCAAATTAAAATGTAGCTGCCCAATCCCATGTGTTTATAAAATTTAAATTTTTATTCCAAGATTATAAAGGGCAAATGGATCAGTTCAAAGGAACATTTGTAGTAGAAGTTACTGGAATTATATTAAGTGACAAAAAGTTGTTGTGACAGTAAAAGAAACATGGTGAACTTGCTTGATTGTAAGTGAATAACAACTTAGATACGTCATTTTTGTTATCAGTAGCATTCTGATTTGCACGAGCAAGAAGAGTTTGTTGAGAAAGACACACATTTTACCTGAAGAATAAAATGACTGCATGCAAGGGGGAACTGAATGGACATTTGAAGAAGAACCTCTTCAGACAGCAGAGTTCATTTGATTAAAAGGTGAAATTTGAAATGTTTTACTTTGCAGGGTCTTGTGGTGCCAGTAGTACGCAATGTAGAATCAATGAATTATGCTGAAATTGAACTGGCAATTGCTGCTCTGGGAGAGAAGGCAAGGAAAGGTGCTTTAGCTGTTGAAGATATGGATGGAGGAACTTTCACCATCAGTAATGGTGGTGTGTTTGGCTCGCTGATGGGAACGCCTATCATCAATCCTCCTCAGTCAGCTATTCTAGGCATGCATGCTATTTTTGACCGGCCAGTGGCCATAAAAGGACAGGTAAGTGCAGTTATTAACAGTTGTCGTATTACGTTTTTTTCTAGTTCCCCCCCCCCAAACACGGTGCGTTTTTTTCCTTTCTGACCTCTGCCCACTTAGTAGGGCATAGGAATCCATTTTAGCAGTGCACAGGGCAAAGATTGTTATACCTATTGATACTGTGAGAATGAGAGCTGATATTCTTCCAAACATTCCCGTCTGTGAGCTCTGAAGTCCACATACATATTGATTAAGGAATACTGTATTACCAGTATGCACAGTGTATCAGGTGTACAGAATCTGTTCAGAATGTCTCACTCATCAAAACAGAATTACATCACGGGCTTTGAACGCTTATTTTGGGAAATTAATTTCTTGAAACATATATGTACCAGTAACTTCGATGTTTCTCTGTTATCTACTTGGCACAATTGAATGAATTTTGATACATTATGTATTATTTGTTAAATTATTTGTGAAGTTGTAAGTTAAATTTTTCTAAAGTATCATAAATATTGTCAGTATACAAAATCACAAGTGAGATATCATAATGTATATAGGGTAAAGTGTGGGAAATCTGTTCGAGTGTAGTGGTTAAAGAATGGTATCTTCAGTGAAAAGCTAGATAGGTTTGTACTGTTTTTAGGCACATTTATAGTACAGAATATCCACTAAAACTGCAACCTTCACTCTCTTGGGATGTTACACAGTGTCTGCTGATAGTTCTTTACCAGTGTTCCCATCTTCAAGGGTCAAGCAGTTGTTCTTGGACTTCTTGGCTGTTTAAGGTGGGGTCAATAAGCTGTCCCAAAATGTTGGTAACTACAAACATATACTATGTGATGTCCCAGACAAGTGAAGGCATCAACTGCTGTGTGGTGGAAGCATGATATCTCACCCTTAAAACTGCTTTGTCTGTCCATCAGTCTGCATAGAACTTGTAAACACTTGAGTGGACTTGCTTAAAATTTGATAGTAGAGAATTTTATGAAAAATATTGTCAGAGCCTCTCAGATTTAATCACTGTTCTATCTGAACACATCGTGCCTTTCTGTGCACATGGTGCACCAGGTTTGTTTAGGAGTTAACACAACAACAACAATAATAATAATAATAATAGTACTGTGTGTGTGTGTGTTCCATATCTTGCTTCTGCTCTGTTACATTTCAGACCTACAGTAAAATAAAAAGTCATCACTGAATAATATTTTCTCAGAGTAACTAGAGAGTATAAGTTTAATGTGCACATAGAATATTCATTATGATTTATCAGAAACACAAAGGAATTTTGAATAATGTCAGTTTTATTGAGAAACTCTAGTAAGAGTTTTAGAATCTGTTTTTGACAAAATTTGTTTTTAGACAACTGACATACAGCAGATGGGAAGAGCAGAAGTAATTTCTGAAATGGGAAGTTTGGGAGAGGGAGGAGAAGGAATAAATGATGAAAACAGATATTTTAATAATTTAGAAATGTCATAATTATGCAATGTCTGGTTATTGTATCATGAAAAATACTCTTTAACTGTGGCCCTATTAAAGTGCTTGTTAAAGAGTAATGTCTAATAGCATGTAGTATGCTGTTCTTATAAACTGTAGAGTTGTTCTGATTTGATGTGCATTTGTGTTTATTTTAGGTTGTTATCAGGCCTATGATGTATGTAGCATTAACATACGATCATCGTCTTGTTGATGGCCGTGAAGCTGTTCTTTTCCTGCGTAAAATCAAATCTGCAGTAGAAGATCCAAGGACAATACTGCTGGGTATATAGATCAGTACCAGATAATGTTGGTTTTGTTACAGAGAAGTCATAAGAAGCGTGTTATTACCACATAAGGGGAGCATCACCTAACACCAGACAGTTTGACACGAAGGGTTTGTTTCCGCAGTGTACTATGTAGTGAATCTACAGAGGACTTGTTGGTAGTATTGTAGAGCAGTGTTTAAATTTATTTATTTTGCGAGCCTTTCCCATCCTTAGTTCATCAGTCACAGTTTGCAGTATTCTCTAATGATGTTGGCCACTACTGACTGTAATCTGTTGCAATGTGTCATTCGTTTTGTGGTGGGGGACAAATTCTTTTCAGAAGTGTAAATTGGAGTAAGAGTGATCACAGATGGAAAGTTGGGGATTAAAAGTTCATTCATGGTTTACAGTATCATCGTGTTAATCACCTTGAAAGTTAAAACATATATTTTCAACTTGAAATGTTAAAAAGTAGATTGCTAACTATGTTCCAGATTTTCTGTGATTCAGACTGTCCCTACATAATCATGAACACTAATTTAAAACATAGATTTCAGTATTTCTGCATACAAAAATGTAATAGAATGCTGTATGGTGTAGAACCTGATATGTCTCATGAAACCACCTGCTTTCAGTAGTATAGCTTTGTCTTAACATTTCACATACAAGCACTCTCCATTTTCCTTCTACTTATGTTGCAGTGCCTTTGTATTAGTTTTCAGCAGGTGACGTAACATACATTCTTGTGTTCGTCTTTGTATGTTCTGGGATGGATTGTGATTAATTTCTTTTGCTTCTTTTAAAGAGGAAAATGTGAAAAATATGAAGCCCTCAGAATTTTTATGTAACATCAGTTATCTTTTAGTTCAGAATTTTGGTATGATGGTGTGAGATATGTTTAAGAGTGTTGTTTTCATCTTTCTCCACTGGCCCAGTTCATGAAAACCATTACATTTTGGAGGCTGGTTCTTTATTCATATTCTGGCAGACAGGATATGAAAGTAAATCAAAGATGAGTCCCTAGGTAGAGCATCTTTCACTTACAGTGTTTTTAATAAATTGGGACAGTAGAAAAAGTCACAAAAGACAGCCTTAACGGTTACTATCATATCATCTTCATGTGAAACATACAAATATGTAATATTTAAAACTTGATATATAGGGTCACTATTGCCTCTCACTTGTTACTGTAAAATAAATTTTCACATTGCAGGTTTCATAATTGAGTGAATTCACAAAACTTTTTATCCTTGAATGTTGTGTACTTAAACTTGTGATATATTACACGTTCTTACATTATGTTTTAAGTTGGAAACTAAAATTGAATGGTGGAATGTTGACTGTGAAGATATATTCATTGAATGAACATTTTGTTGTTACTTAAATATCAGTACTGAGACTGATTCAGTAATCTTTCTTTGTAATACTGAAACAGGAAATTATTCACACTGCCCACTGAAGATGATTGTCACACCATAGTGTCAAAACATGGAAAGGGGGTACAGGCATTCTGTGCTAGAAGTCACTTTTTCATCATGAAATCAGCAGCCCTGTTAAATGTGTTCCAGTCTGTCAGAAACTCAGAACCCATAATGTCCATTTGGATGTCACATACTTAAAATCAGTAGTACATTAATTGGTATTTATTTACACCAACTGAGTAGTATGATATGATATACCAGAGTTCTCTGTACTGTACTGTACTGTACTGTACCCAGACTGAATTTATAAAAGGATTAGAAAGCTAAGTTGTTTTTAATAACCCCAGACTATTAATGTAAAATGAAACACACTAAAATCTGCAACTAGTTGTTGCATATTAAAACATTTTGAAATCTATATCAGTTTTCAAAATGCAGTAATTCAATATAAAAAGTGGATAGTGGCATGTCTCAGTGTTTCTCAACCAGTGCTGGGAGCAGTCTGCAGCTTAATTGTGCCAGTCGATGAATTCTCATTGTTCTATTACCTACATTTTATCACACCTCGAAAACTATTTTATGACTGTTGAAATTCTTAATTTTTAATTTCCATCCTGGAATTGAATAGTCTGTGTGGAGCATTGCTATTTTTGTTTTTTGCACCAAGTTTCATTGTGTAAACCATTTGTCATTACTTTTCCTTTGATTATATCAAAGTAAAATGGATGTTATTTCATATATGTTCATACGAACTTTTGATTGATGACTGTTACTGTGGTTTACGATACGTGCTCAGTTTTGATGCCACATAAGGAGAATTAATATTTATATTGTAAGTGAACACATTCAGCTATACTAGTTATAAATAGATTAATATATTTTATAGGTACTGTGCAACATAAGAAATGTTGATGCTTTTTTGAAAACCCATTGTTGGTTTTTTGGGTTAAAAATCCAGAAATATTGAGAACCATCGGTGTAGAAGACATTACTGAATTTAGTGTGAGGCTCTATGAATGTACAGTATTATTTGGTGACCTGCATGAGAAGACATAATATACACTCTACCATTTAAACTGAAGAAAATCAGTATGCAGTAGCAAACTATCAAAGTATGACCTTGACTTGGAACTGACTTGCTTTGGAGCTGTAATGAAGAGAAATAATCATTCTCTGTGTAAAGTATTTTATTTTTGCTGTATGTAATTTTATGGTCACATTATTGTGAGGCCACATCTTCAACTGCTTCTGTTGCCGACACACTGCCAGTATGCTATCAGTATTCTGCAATAAAATTTAGCAGATCTTATGTTTTATCTGTTCAGAGAGTGTGTAACATCTGTTATGGGATTAATTCTTCGGTACATAGTGGTTATGGCCATTGCCACCTGTTGTAACAGGTTGCCTGCAGAGTTTGTTTGTGTGTTTCGTACAATTTACTTAGTAAACAGCATTAACCTTTATCCGGCGAACGCACCCGATCCTTTTAAATCGGCATCCTACAAACGCACCAAATGGGTGCGCTGCAGCCATTTAAATGCCCCGCACAGTCATGTACAGGCTTAGAATTATAGCCCCACACGTTATCTCCACATTATATAATGTTTTGTGGTCAGTTTTGCGCTCTGGTCACATTACCCAATTATGTACATATGCATGTCATGGATAGCAGCTTCTAGGCACCCTGTGATCTTCGAAACCTTGTCTGTTTGTTTTTATGCTAAGGGACTGACTCACTTCTAAGAGACATTTAGCAGTAGATTGCATTTCGTTAGTCCAGCACTTTTGACCACATGCATTTCAGTGTGAGCCTCGTTCACTCAGCCAAGCATTGCTGTTACAGGTAGTCTCTTCCTGAAGGCGTACTTCTTATAAGAATTTTCTTTCTGTGTATCCTGCTCTATGTCACTTGGTGACATAATTTACTGGCCGTGATACTGTACTCAAAACACAGGCACACTTTAGTTCGACGTTTGCAGGATATATTACTGCTAAAGGGGACTAAGTACCAACTGTATGTCTATGATAAACTGCCAATGCTTAACTTTATGTAATGCCTGTGTTACATTTCAGTTCAGTTTCTGCCCTATTCGAGAAGGATGGTTTGAAATCTAAGATAAACCGGATGCTTAAATTCGCCCGTACAAATAAATATACGTAATTACTGGCAGTTCAATGAGATAATGATTTTCCCCGAACTTAGTACATGTGAAAAGCTTCATTCGCAAACTCCGCTGGCTTACAATTCCAACTGCAGTTTGATATATAGAAATAAACAGACTGATCTGTAAATATTAGAGCGATAAACCAGCTGAAATAATATGGCATTTCAATGCGTTACCAATTGTTCCAACTTCGTAATAATTAGCTGGACTGAATATTAATTTCTGAGTCAGCACTATACAATGTCTGTGCGTAAGAGAGCTGGGTTCCTGTACCCAGACCGGATATCTGAAATGGTTTTTGACAGCGAAAGTGAAGAAACAGGGGCATCGAGCAACTGCGTCATTTATGTAGGCAATGGAATTGTATGCATTTTTAGACAACCGCTGAAATATCTCCGTTTTAGTTACTCTTTCCTTGACGAAATAAGAAAATATGATGTAGAGACACACACAGTAGTTACAGTAGATTACATGTTAAGCAAAAGTAACACACTGAAGGAGACTTGCAAGTAGATTAATATTCTGGAAGTTTTGTTAGCAGAATGTAGCTGGCTAAGGTAAACAGCTGAAATACTTTCAATTTCCTACATACTAAATTTTCTGATATTAGACACACACTGTGTTCTGGAAGAAATGTGCCCTGAAATTGATGTGTCTTGGAGTCTTGCATATACTGTAAGTTTTCCTGGAAGTGTTTCTTCTAAAATCTGGATGGATCTTGTGACCTCTAAATACAGTGCTTTATATTTAGGGTATATAACATTGTGAGGTGTGAGTGGAGGTAGATACTATCATTTTGGAGGAATTTACTGCCTCTCTTTCTGGGCCAAAGTGAGGTTGTGGCCAGATTACTTGGAACTGAGTAGGAGAAGGAGGCCACTGTATTGTGAGGAACTGCCCCTTTTGCAGTGACAGCTGTGTGATGTGGCTGGAACAATGGAATGGAATTGTGAGAAACACTCTGTACCATGCTGCCATGAAGGTGGCATGGTGGTGGTCAGTAAGAACCGAGGATGATTACGAACTGCCATAATCCCATCATCAAGAGATGTTCTTAAATAAATATGATGCTGCATGGAAGAAGGTGGTTAGTGTCATTTATGTGAAACAAGTGGATTAATTTCTTGAGCCTTTGGTTCTGGGATGTTGTTACATGGCATAGAATGGTTTGGTTACTAATGTTTCAAGGCAATGAATCAAGCAGCCCAAGAAATTTTGATCTGCTTCACCCCTGAAGACAGGGTGTACATGTTACCCAAAATGTCGGTAACAAACTACCAGCCTACACTGCGTAACATCCTAGAAGAGCAAAGGCCTTGACTACACTGTGGTGGAAGTCTGAAGTCTCGCTCAGATTGAATTTTTGTTTTGTTATAGCTGTGCTGCAGGTTTCCGAGTGTGTGTTTCATAGGGTTTATGGGTTTCTATTGGTAACAAACAGGTCAGTTTCTGAGATTGCAGTTTTTTCTCTTCTTCTGCAAATGCATCATCCTTTTCCGTACTTGTGTTATGCAGACAGCAGGATAACCCAAGGAATGACTACTGTACGTCCCTAGCATGAGGGAGGACTTGGAATTTGTATGTCCAAATTTCTTTAATTTATTTATTACAGCTTTGCTTCTTCACATCTTTCATTTTTCCCCATACCAAATAATGTGCCTGAGTAAACACTTTTAATTCAGTACTTGATTGTGTTATACAATAACATAGTAAAATTAGAGCAAATATTAGTGTTGTTACAGATACATCTGCTTACTTGAGCATGTTTGCAGTATCTTATTAAGGATGTTAATTTGGACTCTGGCCATCATCACAGTTTATTAATGTTAAAGCCACATAATTTTAGCAGTTGGCTGTTACTTCCTACTTTGGGAGTTAGATATCTCTCATATTCTGCACACCTGAAGAAGAGATGAGAACCAACCTGTTAAACATGGGTTTTGTTTATAAACTATGACACTCAACAAAGTCCAAAATAACATTTTTAATTTGTGTTTTGTACCAAAATCAAACCAACTTTGTATGCTGTTTATGTACATAATTATGTAGGGTTATAATGGAGGTTTGTTCATATGACATAAATTGGACATTTCTGTTTGCTGGTGAGCAGCTCTTATTAGCTTGTTAAGAAGGTCTGTGATGCATGAAGTTGGTAAATAATAGATGGTCTGGTCTCCATGTATCTTTCTGGCTCCACATTGGTCAAATGTTTTAAAAAACAGTTTGTGTTAGAAATATTGTACTATATTTACAATAACCAGATATTTGTAGTGTGTGTGCTGATTGAATACAAAGACAAAGGAAACCCCAGGGGCAAAACATCATGTCAGGATCACCCACTTGGAATCAGATGCATAGACTGGTGTTGCAATTTCACATTTTTTTTGGAGGGGGGGGGGATGCATATTAGTGACGAAGCAAAATTCTTTGCACCTCAAAGTAAAAAATGTTCAGATTGTAAGGAGGAGATGGTCATTTTGGAATAATCACAAGTGTTCAGATCGCATGGAGGAAATCATCATTTGGGAATAATTTTTTACTTACATGTAGATTGTGTTGCATGTGTCAGTATAACCTAGAAGTTTCACATCTGCCACATTTGTAATTGACTTACAAACGATATTTGATACACATGCTGTAAGAATTTTATGGCCATTGTGAATCATGTCACGCCTCTGGGGCCCTTTTTGTGCTACTTGTTTGTTTCAAACAAAACTAAAGACTACACCTGGACATCGCTTCTTTAGACAGATGTCTGGATATGACCTCCATTAGGCTACATTTACTTCTAAGTTCTTTGTATTTCATCCATGAACCCAGCATTCAGCACTGTGTAGGCCCAGTGTGAGAAACTTAGTGTCATTAAATATGCCACATACTATTGTAGGGGCATGTTTGAGTGTCAGCAGTAGTTATGGATGGGGAGTTATTCTTACATGTAATATGTTTTCTTTTGGGTAATTCCCCGGCGTCTGAGTTCTAATAGCCGACGTTTCGGAACCCTCTATCAGTTCCATCTTTATAGGCAGGTGGAACCACCTACCTATGAAGATGGAACTGATAGAGGGTTCCGAAACGTCGGCTATTAGAACTCAGACGCCGGGGAATTACCCAAAAGAAAACAAATTACATACCGAACACGGCGAAAGCTTAAAATCAAGTATTCTTACATGGTTCGTAAATTACTTTGATAAATACTACTACTAGGATTACAGAACTTGCTTTCGGCAAGCGTCTCGCTTTCTGGGTGGTTAAATACGTGGCACGTAATGTGTATGAAATTGAAGAGCGTTGTTGAGGCATACTGACTTTATCAACATTCTCAAGCCAACTTTTTGCTCCCTAAATACCCCAAACGGAAGGGGAAACGATGCATGATAGTCATGTTTGCTTTCGCTTAGTATGGTTCTACCTGACCGTGCACGTCGTCTTACTCGTTCGATGTTCGAACTCTTGGTAACTTCTGTCAGTTTGGTTATCTTTCGTGCAACATTCCAGTATTAGTAAGACGTAAACATTGCCCCCAAAAGTAAAATGATCTGCTGGGGAAACCAACTCACCTGAATCGTCTCCCGACAGCAATAAATGGTGTCTTACAGGAATTCAGTTTCGTTGGGGTTATAGTTATAAAATACAGCAAGGATATCATGATTCAATTAAAAGAACTCGCCCGTAGCGGAAGAATCGAATCATAAAATCGATATTATAGATCATTTCCACGGATGTTCAGATTGCATGGCTGCGTCGAGCAGGTTGTTTCGTTTCAGTTGGTTCTTATGTTAATAGCTGGTGAAAAGGAAGCAAGAGTGACGTAGTGGAAGTGTAGGTTGTATTATTACAAAAATGTTACGTCTTTTGAAGTGCAGAACTGTTGTAAGTTACAGACCTAGCTAATTACAGTGTTACAGTGAACGTGAAGATTGAACATGTCCAAGCAGTAAACCAAACACGGAAGTCAGCTATGTCTGTAGGGCAACATCATGTCTAGTAAGTAGCCCCCACACTTGGGTTTTCAGTATCTAATAATAAAGTGCCTATATCTTGTCATTTGTACAACTGTTATATTCCTACGGAATTTAAACCACTGCTATTGTTTCGAAGGGTTATGTTGTGTACTTTCGTAAAGTATGCTGAGATTGTACGAATAAGTGGAAGAAGCGTTCGTGTGACTTCTCCGTATTTGTGAATATACTTGAGCCCGTGAAAGGCAAAATGTTGTGTCGTGTGGAGTTGTCAACGCATTAGGACCATTCACTTGCCGTGGTAGATGCTGCGTTCATGGCGATAAACTAACAAATATAACATCGTATTGCCTGTTCACAGATCTGTGTTGAGTAAGTACTTCATCACGTTTTTATGGAAAGACACCGCTGTGTCTGTCATCGGTTCTGTTGGTTGTATGTTTGTCAGTGTATGGCGTCGAATGAGAGGAGAGTAATGTAGCTATATATTTGCGTCTGGGGCGTGTAGTCACAACACCCACACCTAACAGAAATTACGAACTTACAAAAATCACATTTTTTAAAAAATTCTACTCCTATTTGGCTGAGTGATATAAAATTTACTAAGCGCAGGAAATTTTCTTCATTTAAACTGTTTATTTGGCGCCAATTTTGCTTCCCCTTGGACCCTGCTGCCCGGGGCGGCCACACCACTGCCCCCCCCCCCCAGCCACGTTCCCATGATAACATGATCGAATAATTGGAAGGATTTGAAAGGGAACGGGCGTAACGTGGTGGCGGTGGTACTGTTATGGACTTTACCCTCAAGGATTGAGGACAATCACGGAAACCGCAGTCCGAGAAGGTGACCGCGCTCATGTACTGACGTTTAATACCACACATGAGCTAATGAATTAAATGGTTTGACACAGTGTCATTACGAAGACACTAATAATTTAGCACCTGTTGACGTAAAATGCACAGTTAAAATACAAGTATACGGAGACAAGGCAGTTCTTATACTAGGAAATAATGTGAAAGATATGAAGTTGGCATGATATTAGACACTAATTGTGATATTTATATCTGTAGCTAGGTGAATGCAGTAGGCTGTCTGGCTCTCGCAGAGGTATCCACCTGGACTGTTTGACCTTGACGGTGGAGGTAAATACGCTCCTCCTACTTGTCTGTAACTTTACCGCTCCATATTGCGTTACGTCGCAGAAGACTGGAATGTTCAATAAGTTACTATTTCGGAAATGCACGAAATGTAATCGGAGCACAACCTATGCTTAATTGATGATTTCTGAAAATGTTTGTTTGTTTTTGGTGCGACAGCCCTCAGTGAGCCAGGGCCTCCTCATTCACGAGGTTTCTAGATCGCACACAACGACGCACCACAATCGGTAGGACTCCTCTGGACGAGTGATCAGCTCGTCGCAGAGACTTCCACCTGACAACACTCACAACAGACAAACGTCCATGCCCCCGGTGGGATTAGAACCCACAAACTCAGCAGGCGAGCGGCCGCAGACCTACGCTTTAGACCGCGCGGCCACTGGGACCGGCTTTCTGAAAATGTACCTACGAAAAAAAGAACAAGGACAAAAAACGCGTTTTGCTTTCTTGTGCATTTCTTAAAAGATTTTTCCTTGCCTATTTCGCGAAATATACCCGAGATGTGCTGATACACGCGTGCAGATCTTCTTATAATAAATGAGGTCATGAAATTTGTCCGATCCAACTGAAACGGCTTGAAATATTTTTTTATTGATTTCTCCCATGTGTAGCCTCATGAAAATATACGTTCGTTGTTTCACGGGTTGTCACATCTGTAAAAAAGGATGGAAGGTTAGACTGACAGTGGAGGCTAATTTAATAGGCGTTTACTAAGGATGTGAAGACGCCTAAAATATTTCCAAAGAAATCGTTTATTTTGTACTAACATAGGCACAAATAAGTACTGTAAATTTCTATTAAATTACTCCGACATGTTTCAGTGTTAATACACCATCTTCAGGGAGTTTACAATTCGTGTTAGCTAAAGTCATGAATCATTAAATGACAAAACACAATGTAATGTGTTTTTATGATAAAATCTTGGAAAATATGGCCGCATATGTAATTCCTGGTTAGGTGTGTGTGATGCGGAGAAAACAGGAACCTCGTGGGGCCCATTTCAGGTCTGGCGACCCACGCAAATTTGCGAAACAAACTGAGTGCGACTCAAAGACAAACGTTTATTTAAGAAATATTCCATTTGATAAGTTCATAAAATCTGTTGTCAGATTATTGGGTGAGTACTGATTTTTCTGTGTAAATTCACAACTGCGTTCTGTGAACATATTTACGACAAGCACTACATTACATGTTAGGGCACAGTCCATCCACCATTTTGGTTACGCAGCAAAGTACAGTTTAAAAATAACCAACATAAGCTCTTCATTGCCTTCGATTTTATTATTATTATTACAACATAAGCATTTCGGTTTTCATAACCACCATCATCAGTGTAGCCAGTAAGACTTTTAAAATCACACATTTTTTAAAATGTGTGATTTTAAAAAGGCCACACGGAAAAAAAATTATCAACTTGTTTCAAATGCTAAAATTGTGCTGCACCTGTTCCAACAGTACTTCACTTCCCCCACCCCTGAAACAAGGCGAGAGTAAAAACCACCCTCGGTCCATATTTACTTCCCAAGCACACCCACAAAACACTCAACAAATCCTTTCCGTAAATGTTTCAAATCATGCAGCCCAATGTCAGATCTCGTGACCCGCAAGCTCCTAAGAGATCCACATGCCTAGTTTTAAGTCCCATTCGAACACAAACCCTCTAAATCAGAATGTCGGTAAACAACCGCTACCTGTAAGAACAACCCTTTCTTCTCATCCAACCCTGGCAGCAGAGCTAGCTAGCCGTACGCCTGGGAAAATTAAGGAAGTTTAATTCATGTTTTAACTTCAAATTAAGCAAATGTATTGGTGTCTTTGGTTAATATATACGTGGCGTGATTGAATGTAATGAATGGAAGACAGAGAAACATCACGAATGCACAAATATGGGGAAAGAAAAACGACTCGAGTTTTGACGGCAAGTCAGTTGCGGAGCGGGACGTACGAAATTTCACGTCGCTTGATTTTTGTTGAACAGAGTGTACCTGGCACTACAGATATTTTCCATACACGTCCAGACCGGCCCTAGGGCCCACCCAGCCTCTTGTACAATGGGTGCCGGATCTTTCCCGGGGGTAAAGCGGCCGGGGAGTGGCGTTAACCAGCCGCCCCATCTAGCACCGAGTTTAAGGAAAGAGTAGAGCTATACATCTTCCCCCTTGAGCCTTCCTGGCCTGTCCTAGGGCGACCTTTACCTTTTTACCATTTACCCTGGTAAGAAAAGCAGCCTGGACTTGAATGTGACCGACCGCTAACTACCATGTAGCTAAGGCAAAGTATGGGTGGAACTGTGTTTCCATGCACCATTATGCCTTAATGTCGCGCAAATGGAAACATTTACATTTGCCTTTATCATATTCTTTATATTGTATAGAAACTCGTGTTCCTCTTGCAATGACATTCTCAAAAATTGCAAAAATGTTCCTCGATACCGTTTCCGTGTATAAGAACGTAAGAACAGCTGAACAGATGTTAATAGAATTTGATGCTGGGAAATTTTCTGAGATGGCTTCAATATTTGTCAGTTTGTTTAAAATCAGAAAAAGCTGACGGATGTTACACGAGCATTTACGTGCGTTTCTGCTTACAGCTCGAGCATAAAGCACTAAATATTTATATGCACGAAAAATGTTACGAACAAGCGTTCTAGTGAGACATGAAACAAAGCTTATGTTCAGTACACTTTGTCACTATGTGTTACAGTTTTAGACATGTTTACAAATTACTAAGCTATAGGTGGGAGCATTTCCTGCCTAGTAGGCCTGCGTTAAAGTACAAACATTTCTTCAGAAAACTAGCGAAGTTTTCCGGTCTATTTTTAGCGACAGTAATTGTTGGAATTTTCTTTCATCGCGAATTAAATAATTCTGCGTGTTTAAAAAAGGGTCTTTATGTTTAAAGTACGTTTTTAACCCTTTAAATCTTTGTGGTTAATATATGTACCACCAACTTTGACATTAATGTATTCTACATTTTGCGCGCACGGTGTGTTCATGTTGAATGGATTTTTGAACAAACAGCAATAATTTCCCGGTGCAGTATTAAACTAATTGCTTCTGTAACCGAGACTGAGTGGGTTTACAGCGCGGTTCTTACTGAATCTTTACGTAAAATTTAGGCCAACCGTAGTCTTTAAAGGGCTAAATGAAGTCATGTAGTTTTTCTAATCGAAATAATCTGAATAAACACGTAAAATTATAACTTCTCACGAAAAACGCTTAAGGCTGCCTCTTATAATTCCTTCTGTTTGACGCTCCATTTAATTTGTGCACTGTAAATACAGCCTTGTTATACACGTCAGAAGGAGCCAGCAACTTTACAAAACAATGCAGCTCTTCAGTAGGAACATAATTCCTGGAACAATTATGAATACTCAATCAGACGATCAGGATTCCAACACAGAACACAGGACGGCAATTTTAGTGGCGGCTGGCTATCTGATGCCGCGTAGACGATTAAGATAGATGAGGAAAGGGGAGATGATTTTAATTTCATGGTTCCCCAGCAATATTCTCACGAACCTGGCTTGGTGTAATAACCTCTGGACCGTCATTTGGTTCACGGAAAACGTATTGAGGGCCCACAGCTATCTGACTCGGGTCATTACGTGATCTGTTGTATTGCTTCTATATTAACAGCCGGACCGCCAGCATAGCCTTTGTTGTCTGTTCGCGTTAACAAGAAAAGCGCTTCCTTATCATTAATATTAATAATCAAAGTTACAAATAATGTAAGTTTGTGGGCATTTAGTGGCATACCTCTCGTTGAATTCTGAAAGAGGAATTCGTCAATAATACCTATCCTCAGTAACTTGTCAAGTCTACTGAAGACGATAACATTAGTATGCCATTAAGCTACTAAGGATGGTAAAACGATAAGAATACGAACTAAAATTGCTGCTACTTTGTGGATTGTCTGTTATGAAAGCCGTACACTGTACCATCGACTCGACCATGTTTTGCGCCGTCGTCTTCTGTTTGTGGTCATAACTGCATGTTCAGATACGTAAAGAGAGATGAATGTACCTTGGCTGTGTTTATGTATCATACAGAGTGATTCGCCCGAAAGGTCAGTATTTTGGTAGTTGATGGCATCGGCCATTGGAGGGGAGGAGTAGGAAGGGGGGGGGGGATAAGCTCATATGAATATGTGTGTAATTTGGAATGGTTACCGATGCAGAGTTGTTTGAATGTCCAGCAGAGGAAACTTCGTTAGATTTCTGTTTGTGGGGTTGGATGAAGAGCGAAGTTTACTGAAGAAATGTGGATACAGCAGACGAATTGCTCGCTCGTATTTTGGATTCTGCCGCCAGCATAAAGAAACGTGAAGATTAATTCAGACGAACAACATGGGGCGATCTCCACGCGCAGCGTTTAAATGCATTGAGTGAGGTTGACGTTGGTATTTTCGAAAATTATTCTGAACGGTTACAGATTTTGTGTTACAGATTTGTCATTTAAACATTAAGTCAAAATTAAAATTAAATTAACAGTAAGTCATGTATGTTTCATTTTTATAACTTACAATACTTTTATATATTTATACCTTCACAGTGCTGTATCTCGGTAACCATCCAGAATTTGACACGTGTTCATATTGACTTTTTTTTTTCTCGCAATGACCGATACTACCTCCCCCCAAAATGTTGACTGTTCTACTGAATCACCCTGTATAAAAGAATATCTCCTATTATATTAAATTTACGGCATTCCAACTCTGAATTCAGAATATGAGGATATACCGTGTCTATATTTTATAATTTGAGGCTTTACTTATCGGCAATTTGTATTGTGTTTTTTGGGGGGTTAAAGACACTGTGGTTGGTAGGAGGGGTACCCACTTAAAAGAGTGTATGGCGTTACAGCCCGGAAGACCATTCCTATGCTTTTTACAGGTTCGTAGGTAAAAAGCGGAATGTCTTTTTTGATACGCTGTTTGTTTTGCAAGATGTATATTTGGGGGCTTTTCTTCTAAAAAGGTTAAAAAACCCGCCTATTTATTGCATTATGGCTGCATGTCCGTCTACTTGCCTGCGTGTACCAGTTTGAATAGTGATGAGTGTATTTTGCACTGAATTTGACATTGCCAACTCTTCGTTATCGCTTGTCGACACATTCCAACTTTCGTAATAACTGTAAAAACGTAAGACTTGTACCTGAACATCCGAGCGCGCAGTTTATGATGACCGGACAGCAGCAATCATGATACGATTTTCGGCAGGTTTTTCTCTCCGAAACTTTTAGCTCGGCCCTGCAGCCCACTCAGCGTACCGGACCCCTTCACCTGCAGAAAGTTAGCAGAGACGTGAAACTGGCAATTCACCTTCATTTAATTTCAAGGACAAGAATTTATGGAGTTATATCTCCACTCCCACTATATAGTTGTATGGCATGTACAGGGGCAAATTTAATATTATCCATTCCATGCATGGAAGTTGCAATGGAGCAGATCCTTTTTGAATCGAAGAATCTACATTTGACGTGTGTGTGTGTGTGTGTGTCCACAACCATACAACGTAAAGAACAATATGTTAAATAATATTAACCACGGACAGGTTAGCTATGTAACATTAGTATTTTTATATCTATAGCTACTGTAGTTAGTATTGATACACTATACATATTTATAATATATATATATATATACATATACATATACATATATATTTGGCTTTGTTTTAATTTTATGCTTGTATTTCTTTGTGTTACGGTTTCCCTGAGGATGGCGAACGTTCGCCGAAACATGTCGGAGAACATGTGTGTAAATATAATTCGTAATACACTTCCCATATTGTAACATGTTTATTGGTACTCTATCAGTTAGTGACAACTATATTTTGCCATGCGGGATATTTCGCTTAGATAAAAATACCTGCCAGACGAAGTAGGAAATCCCTTCATTGACTGAAAAATATCGGTTTATCGAAAGCTCTGAAGATAGAAAAGTACGGACGGTCACAGCTGAGGTTGTTCTTATGGACTGTATGGGGGTGCGAACCTCAGCGCAAAGACCTAGTTTCCTGGGGATTCCTGCAGTCTTTCTCAGTCCGCCAAGACAAACAATGGGTGCGGTAACAGCATTGTCATTCTTAATTCAGCAGCACACTGTGAAACGTAGGGAGGAATGGAGTTAGAACTCCATGCATTCATAACTTGGTCTTAGTAGTCTACTCTGAAACACGCCTCGATCGGTTGTCACTTCACTACGGATGTATTGTCTCACGTACGGTACATTACCTGTGCAGGTGAAAAGCGTAATTAATGCACTCAGGAGTCATCAGCAAATGTTGGAATTAAAGTAGATATTTCGAAGGGTTCAAAGACAAACGTTCCTTCTGCTAAAATTGTAGTTTATGTGGTCTCTGTAACCGTCGGTTGCTCGGTTCGCGGTAAAACATGTGATCTTATGAAATTCACATTAGCTCGACCTGCTACACCAGCAGGGGTAATGTGGTGGTTCCTGCGGTCGTGTACCGAGTCTGACCCTTCAAACACAATGTTTATTGTATGTGTCACATGATTTAACATTTTAAAACTCTGCAGTATACACACTGAGTGCATGTAAGCTTTAGTACGATGCTCAAAATAAAGATAGATTTTCTCGAAGCAACATTAAGAGACCGGTCCTTATAATGGAGCTGCAGTATATTTTATACGAGGTAGGAACTGAGTTTCTAAATGTAATTTATATAAACCTCTTTCTTCCTTCAGCGATTTCCTTCTGTCCTTGAGTAAGCATATGAAGGCACAAGTTTCTGCGATTGTGCAATTTTGTTGCTTCTATTCTTACAGCAACTTGTTTGTATGTTCGTGTGTTTGTATGTTTAAAGTTTTTGGCATCTTATTTTCCTTCAAGACGTAGAGTCTTTGACTGGGGTTTTTATGGATTAAAATTTTGGCAACTACGGAAAGTTGCTTACTGAAATATTAAGCCCTGTGTTAAAAATGCCTGGTGTTAGCGGGCACAACACTGCATGCTTCGTGTTGTGTACTTGCAATTAAACCAACAAATATTCATTTCCTTGTTAAACATTGTTGGTTTTTATTGCTGTATGTATAGTGAGAACCTATATCATGGTCAACATGGCTGTTCCATTGATCGAATGTACCAAAAATCAGTAAATGATAAGCGATTCAGCTCTTGTGGTGAGGGGTGTGAAAACTAGTCACAGTTGCAGACGAAAACGAGTTTTGTACAGTGGCAGGTTTATGAGCCAGAGGAAAGTTTCTGAATGGGTGGCAAGAATCAAAGAATGGCTGACGAGTGCTGTTGATTCGGGGCAGACGTCGATTGGGACTTGTGTTGGGATTAAGGGTGGAGACTGGTCAGCGTATCGGAGACAATAAAGGAAGAGCATCGATCAAAGTGCTTCAGAAATAAGTAAAATGGCATAAAAGTGGTGGAAGACCAAAGGAAAATCCTGTGCTGTTTTGCAAAATCTGAACCGTGGAATCAATAAATATATAAAGTATAGCTAAACAGCAGCATAGTTTCATAGTTAAATTCATAGTTTCATAGTTGTGTTTTGACTAACATATCAATTTACTTTTATAGTTATAATACACAATGGGGATGTGTCAACTCTCAAAATCAAGAAACATATTGATCTTTGCACGAAATATAGTGAAGTTCAAAGCGGTAAATACAAACGTAACATTTCTGTTAGCTGTTCCTACAGGGAACCAAACAAAAAATACACAAAGCTATTTTGCAGTTTACTCCTTAACCTTCTTGTCAGTATGTGCATTAGTTAGGACTGTTAAAGGGATGTGCCAGTACTGCGCCAGAGTTTTGTGGGTCCAATCACATTACTTACTGCACATTTGTTTTCTGTTTTTTAATTACACGATTTAACTACTGTTGTTTAATTCTGGTTGACATAGACAAAAGAAGTTTTTTAATATCGTACTTTATTTAAGGGCCCTGTCAATAACTGACTGCGTAGCCCCTTGCAACTGGATGTAGTGAATTGGAAATCACGTGGAAAGAATCTGTCGTGGCCTAATTTAATCTACTAACCAAGTAGTTGCTTGGAGGATCTGAGGAAATCATTAACAATCTAAGTCAAGTTAATCGGTGTCCCAGCCAAGATTCGAAGCAGGCTGCTCTTGTAAACAAGTCTCAGAAACGTTACCTATTTAGCTGCTTTGCTCGGTAGCAAACATCTGCCGTGGGAAGAACGCGTCGAATCTTTCTGCTAATGGCCTTCAAGATGTGAAGCTAAACCCCGTGTTTAAGTTCAGAGACTCTACCATGGCTCAAGACGTTTAGTCACTGGCCTCTGACCCAGGATAACCGGGTTCCATCCCAGGCCAGTTAACGTGGGATTTGAGGTGGACAATGTGATACTGGGACAGGTTTTTCACAAAGTAATTCGGTAGTCCACTGTCAGCGTCATTGCATCAATGCTCCACACTCATTCATCCCTCACTTTCTCTTCAGAACATTAGGTGAGAGCGTCATTAAATACAACTTTTGGAAAGTAAACTAACTTGCATATTTATAGCCCAGTCTGTGAGAAACAGCTACTTGTTTTTGGTAGACGGAATTAATTATGTTGAAATCCGGGGGAATTCATTACGCGCTGATTATAACGTTTATATTGGAGAAGTTCTGTGGATGTTCCTGTAAGCTTAAGTAGTAGGGCATGCCTTTCATCAACAAGACGACGTAGAAACACCACCTCTAATCCACTCCCTCTCTTGCAGTATTTTTATAATTCGGTTTCAGAAACTCTCCTACGGCCAGACTCTATACATTCCAGCAGAATTCCAATCCAACTCGTGTCGTAATGCTTACGAACGCTCAGCCGACTTCCTTGCGAAGTTGTTTCTATAGCAACGATCTGCAAGGCAATTCTAATTGCCAAATGCATGCTCCTCCTCTTTTATCAATGAGTCAAACCACCCCTAGTCGGTACGTAAAAATCCATCCCTCAGCTAAATTAATGGTTGCCAAAACGCGGTTCGCGTTCTCAAAGTGATGGAGGTAACTTTTCGGTGTGTCGTAGGAGATTCGAAAATCAATCTTTTTCTGCTTTACATGGTCTGTAAGGAATCTTAAAGCTTATTTTATCATTATTTACATATGTAGATCTACTTAAATTAACGTCACAATTGGTATGAAGGATGTTCGTGGAATTTCGAGAAGAAAATGGTTTAGGCGGTAACCTTTTTGACATCTATTCGGGAGATACCAGGTTCGAATTCCGGGTAAGGATACTGGCTATACTATGATTTTAAGTGGGTTTGCTCGGTTTTCTAGTGGAAATTATGGGATATTACTTCCATTATACATCAGTCTCTTCCGTGGTTATTCTTTCCAATAAAAGATTTATTAATTGCCCACTTACTCGTTGATAGTGGTCAAAATATCACTGTGACTTGTCATTCTCCGAATACTTTGTTTCTGCTTGTAAAGTATCGTTCCACCGACGCTACATATTCATTAATCTTTTTTATCCGGGAATGGACATTTGGCTTGTCAGAGGCCAATTTCAACAGACATATAACACTTCATCACGAAAAATAAAACCGAGGTAAGAAAGGTAAACCTGGACATAAGACGGAGTTTAGTGACCAGCGTCACGATCCAGTCGCTTTATTTCCGACATCTAATACATAGGGGGGCTACAAGGCCTCCACTTTCGGTTGGAATGATGTGATGAAAAGCATTCTCTAACTTTGTCTGAGTTCGAAGCCGGAATCATTAGTTGTCCAGCCCGAATTCTATACCAACTGATCTATAAGATACTCAAATTATGCGTGAATATCCGATTTTCAATTAAGTGTGGTTTCCGTTTTAAATGTGGACCGCCTCTGTGGTCTAGTGGTCAGAGTTTCTGGCTACAGATACAGAGGTCCCGGGTTCGATCCCCGGCGCTACCAGATTTTCTGAGTAGTAGTGGGTCTGGAACGGGGTCCACT
>Ga0131853_10004070_pt1 | contig 26236 bp, 24 predicted proteins | sample TergutLab28metaG_FD_92764 | JGI IMG/M metagenome (GOLD analysis project Ga0131853, IMG submission 92764) | Labiotermes labralis P1 segment gut microbial communities from Petit-Saut dam, French Guiana - Lab288 P1 (version 2) (version 2) | ecosystem: Host-associated > Arthropoda: Insects >... | reverse complement strand
TACATTATGGCGGCACTCAGTCTGTTTCGTTGGTAAAACAGTCCTGTGTTTACAACGTAGGGCGATTGCCCGTGCATTGGACGGTCATGGTCCAAACTTTCTGCACTGAACTTCACTTGGCTTTGAATCAACGCTCCGTTGAATGCAAGTGAAAAATTAGGGAATCCGATGAAATCCAGATTTTTTCTCACATCCACTTCCACGCCGTAGTTATCAGCACGGTCGGCATTTTCAAAGATATAGATGTATTTTCCGCCATTGTCTCTAAATGTCCATTCGATAGGATTGGTGAATTTTTTGTAAAATAAAGCGAAAGAAAGCATTTCGTTAGCCGATGGATATATTTCATAACGCAAGTCGAAATTCTGAATGTAGGCGTGTTTTAAATTTTCATTTCCACGCACGTAACTGAACAATTCAAAATCATAATAGCTCGATGGCGACACCTCGCGAAATTCCGGACGATTGATTGTTTTTCCATAGGCAAACCTCAACAGGTTTGTTTGGTTGATGTTGTAAGTGGCGTTTACTGAAGGGAAAAAACCGGATTGATCGAAATCAAGTATTTTTGAATCATCTGTGCTTATATGGGTAAATTTGGTAAGTTGCATCAGATTGTATTCATAACGCACACCTGCATAAATGTTGAATTTTCCGTAAGGAACGTTCAGCGCCGCATATCCGCTTGCCAACATATTGGCTCCCTTATAATTATTTGTATTGTCGGTAGCATCGCCTATATAGAATTTATCTGCCGAGAGCCATTCGGGACGCATCATTTCCGAAATATTCCAAGACCAAAAATCGGATGGCAAGCTAAGGCGATTGCCGTCGCTATAAGCGAAATAGCGTGTGCGATAATCACGCGAGCGATATTCGGCGTATGTACCGGCTTTCAGTGTAGGTTTGAGTATTCCCCAAATGAGTGGGCGGCTGAAATTTAATCCTGTCGAGTAAGCATGTTCGTTCAAATGAGTAAACTGACGTTCAGTGCTTTCCCATTCATAAAAACCCCATCTTTTTTCTCGGTTGATTTCTCTGCGGTCGGGTTGATTTCTGTTGGCATACGAATAACCTGCAATCCAATCTAAATCGCCGATTTTCGGAAGAGAATGCACTCCGCTAAGCTGTCCGGCGTATGTGCTGCGACTGCTGTAGAGGTATTCCTCTTCTTGCAGTTCACGCGAGCTGCTTTGATGGTGCCAGCCATCTCTGAACGTATATCGGTCGCGTCCTTGCTGATTGAAGATGTTGCGAAATTCCAAACGGTTGCTATTCGAAAGTTTCCAAGTCAAATTCAACATTCCGCCCACTTTAGCGGTGGTGGTGTAAACGTCGTCTTGAAAATCCCGGTCGTATGTGGGTTCATCGTCCCTTTTATTGTAAATACCAAAACGTGCGTTGGTCATGTTTTGAATGTTGTGATAACTGTAGCTGTAATTTAGCGCTGCTACCACGCCCAACTGACGTCCATTCTGCAATCGGGCAAAACGATTGAACATAGCTGAAAACCGGTGGTCGCAAATGGGTGTACGTGTGCGTATCGCCCAATTGTTATTAAAGCCGTGGCTCGTAACTTCGTTTACCAAATCCCGGTCTCTATTGTCGAAACGTTGACTTGGGACGACGCTTCTCATTCCACGAAATCCGTTATCAAAACCTAAAAAGTCGGTCGGACTTCCTTTGGCGTAGTTGAAATCTCGAAAATGCGTTTCCGTGTTCATATTGATTCCGTAGCTGATTTGCGTAGAATTTTCTTCGGGCACGCTTTTTGTCGTAACTTTCACGAAAGCGCCCGTAAAATCCGCAGGAAGTTCGGGTGCAGGTGATTTTGCAATTATCAAATTTTCGATTTGTCCGCTTGGTATCATATCATACGAAAATGCGCGTGAATCGGCTTCCGAACTCGGAATAGCCGTATTATTGACCCATACGTTATTGTAGCGTTGCGACAATCCTCGTGCGATGATAAAACGATTTTCAATAATCGTAATGCCCGGAATACGTCTCATCACTTCCGCTGCATCTCGGTCTTGAGTTCTTGTAATTTGTTGCGACGATACGCCGCTTACTACCAAATTGGCAATTCTCTGAGCCGAAATCATGGCTACTTCCGTATTCATTCTGCGTCTGGCTGTAACAACTACTTCTCCGAGTTCCGTGGTTGCTTCTTCCATCGCCACATTTGCCTCCGTACTCTGACCTGCTTCCACGGCAATGTCGGTAAGTTCGACCGTTTTGTATGATAAAAAAGAAATTCGTAAGGTGTAAGTACCCGGCGGCACTCCTCTTACGATGTAATTCCCCCCAACATCAGCCGCGGCTCCGATTGTTAATGATACAACGCCTACAGCGGCTCCAACTATTGGTTCGCCGGTTGATTTATCAATGATTGTTCCCCGGATTTCTCCGGTTTGTGCTACTGCACTCAGTGCAATACAAATCGACATAATACATGTCATTAAATACTTTGTCATATAAAATTAAAAAATCATGCGACAAAGGTATTGCTCCGATGTTACGTTAAAGTAACGTAATTACTAAGATTCTGTTACTTTAACATTTCATTATTGTTTCAGTACTCGGAGCTTGTCGCTTGCCGGGCCTCATCACCTGAGAGTCGTCCCAACTGGGTCGCTTTTTTTGCGCAAAAAAGAATGGCACTTAATTTGTATGTACCTCCGAATGGAATAGCGCACAAAAAAATGTATTAAATTTGCGGGTTATTCTTAAACCAAAGACAGAAATACAAAAAACATTCAATATGGAAACCGTAAACATCAAAGAGTTGAACGAACGCATCCGCTTAGAGAGCGCTTTTGTTGACATTATCACCATGGAAATGAATAAGGTGATTGTGGGGCAAAAACAGTTAGTGGAAAATTTACTCATCGGACTTTTAGCCAATGGACACATCCTGCTCGAAGGGGTGCCGGGATTAGCCAAAACTTTAGCTATCAATACGCTGGCCAGCGTGGTGGATGCAAAATTCAGCCGGATTCAATTTACCCCCGACCTCCTGCCCGCCGACCTAATCGGTACGTTGATTTACAGCCAAAAGGCAGAGGAATTTCAAGTAAAGAAAGGGCCGATTTTTGCCAACTTTATTTTGGCGGACGAAATCAACCGCTCTCCGGCCAAAGTACAGAGCGCCCTTTTGGAAGCCATGCAGGAACGTCAGGTAACTATTGGCCCTGTCAGCTACAAACTTCCCGAGCCGTTCTTAGTATTGGCCACACAAAATCCCATTGAGCAGGAAGGCACTTATCCGCTCCCCGAAGCTCAAGTTGACAGATTTATGCTCAAAGTAGTAGTAACTTATCCTAAAAAGGAGGAGGAGAAATTGATTATCCGTATGAATAATTCGGGGGTTTTCCCCACCGCAACTTGTGTACTCAAACCGGAGGACGTTGTGCGGGCGCGCGAGGTGGTGCGCGAAGTCTATATGGATGAGAAAATTGAGCGTTACATTGTAGATATTGTTTTTGCTACACGTACTCCCAAAGATTACAAACTCAATAAGTTAGTCGACCTAATTAATTACGGGGCTTCTCCCAGAGCCAGCATCTCCTTGGCCATGGCCTCTAAAGCCTACGCTTTTGTCAAACGCCGCGGTTATGTGATTCCCGAGGACGTTCGCGCCGTATGTTACGAGGTGTTGCGCCACAGGATTGGACTGACCTACGAGGCCGAGGCCGAGAATATCACCTCCGAAGAAATTGTCACCGAGATTATTAATGCCGTAGAAGTCCCTTAACGCCTAATGCTTTTCGTAGATGTCGAATGAGTTATTAAAAAACGTCCGCAAAATAGAAATCAAGACACGGGGCCTGTCTCACCAGATTTTTGCCGGAGAATACCACTCTGCCTTTAAGGGTAGAGGTATGGCATTTAGCGAGGTGCGCGAATACCAGTACGGCGACGACGTCCGCTCCATGGACTGGAACGTAACGGCTCGGCTCAACGCTCCCTTTATAAAGGTATTTGAGGAGGAGCGGGAATTGACGGTGATGCTGATGGTAGACGTGAGCGGCTCTCGTCTGTTTGGAACCACCCGCAAGTTTAAAAAGGAATTGGTGGCCGAAATCGGGGCGGTGCTTTCCTTCTCCGCCTCCATCAACAACGACAAGGTAGGCGCCCTGTTTTTTAGCGACAAAGTCGAACTTTTTATCCCGCCCAAGAAGGGGCGCTCTCATTTGCTGCGGATTATTCGTGAATTGCTTGAATTTGAGCCAAAGAGTAAAAAGACCGATATTGGGGAAGCTTTGCGCTTTTTGACCAACGCACTCAAACGGAGAAGTACCGTTTTTCTTCTCTCCGACTTGATGGATGTGAATGAGGAGCGAAAACCGCGTTTTGAGGAGGCGTTAAAGATTGCCGCCAACAAACACGATTTGGCAGTGATAAGGGTATATGACCCTCGTGAACAGCAGCTTCCAAAAATTGGCCTGCTTAGGGTAGCCGATGCCGAAACCGGAGACGAAACATGGATAGACACCTCTTCTAAACGGTTGCGCCGCCATTATGAAGGTTGGAACCGCGAAGTCGAGGCGTCCATCAAACAGTTGCTGATGATGTATCGCGTGGATAACATAAGCATAGGTACCGACCAAGATTATGTACAGGAATTAATCCGTTTATTTAAAAGAAGGGCTTAATATGAAACGAACAGCTTTTTTAACCCTATTGTTTTTATCTTTTTGCAGTTTCCATATCGGAGTGTCGGCCCAAACGCTTGTAGCCATTCCCGACTCAAGCCGGTTGTTGGAATCCGAACTGATAAAGGACAGGGATACCTTATTGATTGGAGACCACGCCCTGTGGCGGATGTCGGTCAGGGCCCCCGAAGGCAGCGCCATGGATTTTGCCATAGAGTTGCCCAAGGAATTGACCCGAGGCGTGGAACTGTTGGAGGCCAAAATAGATACTGTTAGAAACCGGAGGAGTAGGGAGTGGCTGTTGCGGGGGGAACTCAGAATCACTTCTTTCGACAGCGGTTCCTACCGATTGCCGCCTATGCCCCTGTATTTACTCCAGCCTTCGGGAGTTGTAGATACGCTTTGGTTTGCCGGCCCCCCGTTGGAAGTTACTACCATCCCCATCGATACCACCACCTACCGCCCTTTCGACATCAAGGGACAGATGACCTATCCGCTGACGGCTAAAGAAATATTTCCATGGGTCGGACTTATCCTTCTGTTGTTGGCAGCGGCCTACGTCCTTTATCGCTGGATACGCTACCGCAAGGAAAACCGGCCTTTGTTTGGAAAGCCCAAACCCCAAGAACCGGCTTATTTAGTTGCATTTAGACAATTAGAAGAAATTAAAGCCCAAAAGCTCTGGCAGAGCGGCAAAGTGAAGTTGTTTTATACCGCCGTAACCGACGTGCTGCGTACGTATGCGGCGGCGCGCTGGGGCATACAGGCTATGGAGCAAACCAGCGCGGAACTGTTGGACGCCTTGAAAAAAGAGCAGATAGATAAAGCCTTGCTGGAAGAACTGAGCGTCATGCTTCAGACTGCCGATTTGGTCAAATTTGCCAAATATCAAGCCGAGGCCGTAGAGAACGAACAGACCATTCCGGCAGTAGTGCATTTTGTGCAGGCCACCATGCTGGTAGAAAATGAATCACCCGAACCAAAAGAGGAGGAAGCCTAATGTTTTTTGAATATCCTAAAGTATTATATTTGGTATTGTTGCTCATTCCCATGTTGGCCCTTTACCTGTGGCGGGCCGTCAAGGGAGATGCAGCTTCGTTGCGCTTGCCGGGCATCATGCCCCTGCGCCGCGCCGGAGGAAAGTGGAGAACATGGTTTCGCCATATTCCTTTTGTGTTGCGGTGTATCGCCATTACGGCCTTGATTGTGGCCATGGCTCGTCCCCGTTCTTCCTCTGCCTTTGAGCGGACAGATACGGAAGGCATTGATATTATTATTGTGTTGGACGTATCTACCAGTATGTTGGCCAGAGACTTTACGCCCGACCGGATAGGCGCCTCCAAAGATATTGCCATACAATTCATTGCAGGACGTCCCTCTGACCGGATGGGCATTGTGGTTTTTGCGGGAGAAAGCTATACCCAATGCCCCCTAACCACCGACCGCGCTACGCTCATCAACATGATAAAGGACGTCCAAACCGGAATCATAGAAGACGGTACGGCCATAGGCAACGGCTTGGCCACCGCTGTGGCCCGGCTTAAAGACAGCGACGCCAAAAGCAAGGTAGTAATCCTGCTTACAGACGGGGTCAACAACCGAGGAGAAATTGCCCCCTTGACGGCGGCGGAGATTGCCAGAACCTTTGGCGTTAGGGTCTACACCATTGGGGTGGGCGCCATAGGCATGGCGCCTTTTCCGATGCCCACTCCGTATGGAGTAGTCCTGCAACAAGTGCCGGTGGAAATAGACGAGGATTTGCTTAGGCAGATTTCCCAAATTACCAACGGGGCTTATTTTAGAGCCACCGACAATACCAAACTGATGGAAATATACGGAGAAATCAATAAGATGGAAAAAACCAAAACCTTGGTGGATTCCTTTCCCATATACAAAGAACTGTTTATGCAGTTTGCCTTGATTTGCCTCTTGGCCGTTGCCTTGGAATTGTTATTCAGACTGTTGGTTTTACGAACGCTTCCTTAATCAATAAAGATGGTACATTTAGCACAAGCAGAATATTTACTGATCATAGCCCTTATCCCCCTGCTGTTTTTGTTTCAAGGGTTGATGCAATACCGCAAACGAAAGGCTTTAAAGCGATTTGGCGACCCAAGCTTGGTTGCCCGCTTAAGCCCTCGCCTGTCTACCCGACGGGGCTGGGTAAAGTTGATTCTTTATTCGATTGCCTTGTTTTTCTTTGCCATAGGCTTGTCCCGTCCCCAAATAGGCGTTAGGATAAGGGAGGTAGAAAAAAGAGGAATCGAGATTATGATTGCCTTGGACGTGTCTAATTCCATGCTGGCTCAAGATTATAGCCCCAACCGCTTGGAGCGGGCTAAAATGGCCATTTCCCGTTTGGTTGACCGGTTGCAACAGGACAGAATCGGACTGATTGTTTTTGCCGGAGACGCCTTTGTGCAGCTGCCCATTACTACTGATTACGTGTCGGCTAAGATTTTTTTAAGTTCGATTTCCACCGGCTCCGTGGCCAAACAGGGCACCAATATAGGAGAGGCCATTATGACCGGACTGCGCAGTTTTAGCGCGATTGGCGATAACAGCAGGGCTTTGATATTGATTACAGATGGAGAAGACCACGAGGACGATGCCCTCGAAGCCGCGCGGATGGCCAAGGAATCCGGAGTAAGAATTTTTTGCATCGGAATCGGTTCGGAAGACGGTAAACCCATTCCCATGCCGGACGGAAACCTGTTGAGGGATGAAAAGGGAGACATAGTGATAACCAGATTGGACGAGGCGACTTTGGTCGAGATTGCCCGCATAGGCAATGGCTCTTATGTGCGGGCTGGAAATAATGACTTTGGCTTGGAAGCCATTATTGACGGAATCCGGGAATTGGATAAGCAAACTTTTAGGTCTGAGGTATTTGAGGATTTTGACGAACAGTACATGTACTTTTTTGGCATTGCCCTCTTTTTCTTCTTGCTCGAATTTTTGGTGAACAACCGAAAAGGTCGCCGGATAAGGAGTTTAGATGTTTTAGTCGCAAAAAATATGGAGGAATAAAGCAATGAGGTATTTTTTAATCATTACGGCTTTGGTGCTATCGCCCGGTATGCTTACGGCCCAGTCGGACAGGACTGAGGTAAGAAGGGGCAATCAAGCTTTCAGCAGAGAAAGGTATGCAACGGCAGAATTGGAGTATCGCCGGGCCTTGGAAAAAGATTCTACCTCTGTTACAGCGCATTATAATCTGAACAACGCCAAGTATAAACAGGACCGGTATGAGCAGGCCGAGGACGGACTCAAGGCAAGGATGGATTCGCTTGTTCATCCCGAGCAACGGGCAGACGCTTTTCACAACTTGGGCAATGCGCAGTTGATGCAAAAGAAATACGCAGAAAGCATTGATTCCTACAAAGAATCTCTGCGATTGCGCCCCCGCGATATGGAAACCAAATCCAACTTAGCCTATGCCCAAAAGATGCTCAAAGAACAGGAGGAACAGGAGCAAAATCAGGAGCAGGATGAACAGGAGCAGGATGACCAAGAACAGGACCAAAATCAAGACAATCAGAATCAAAATCAAGATGAGAAAGAGCAGGAAGCCCCTCCCAAAATTACCCCTCAATCTGCCCTGCAAATGTTAGAGGCCATGCAGCAAAAAGAGCGGGAAACTCAAGAAAGAATAAGTATAGAAAAAGCCAAGGCCCAGCAGCAACAGCGTTCGGGCAGGAACTGGTAACACACAACAGGATATGAGAAAAATCATTGTTTTTGCAATCTTCTTTTTAACGGCTTGGGGCCTTGGGGCGCAAACCGTTATGACGGTAGAGGTGCCGCGGGTGGTAACGGTAGGAACGCCTTTCCGCTTGGTCTTCACCGTAAACGCCACAGCCTCGAATTTTACGCCGCCCTCTTTAGAAGGATTTGTCGTGCTGGCAGGCCCAACACCTTCTACTTCACAGGGGATGAGTATTATAAACGGGCAGCGCACCTCGTCTGTATCTACCGGATTCACTTATGTGGTAGAGGTAAGGCAGGAGGGAAAAATTACGATTGGCAGCGGTTCGGTAGTGGTGGACGGGAGGACGGTGCAGAGCGAGCCCGTAATCATCGAGGCGATTAGAGGAGACGCTCCGCCTCAAGGAAACAACCGAAACGAGGGGGCGCGCGCTTCCGAAGGACTTTCGGAACAGGACCTTTTTTTGCGTTTGGAATTGAGTAAGACAAATGTGGTAAAGGGAGAACCGATTACTGCCACCTTAAAACTTTACTCAAGGGTATCCATCGAGGCGATCAACGATGTGCGCTTCCCCACCTTTAACGGATTTTGGAGTCAAGAAACAGAAGCGCCCACCGACATCGGTTTTACAGAGGAAAATGTAGGAGGGAGAATCTATCAAGTGGCGTTATTGCGTAGATATGTGTTGTTGCCTCAGCAGATTGGCGCCCTTAACATAGAGCCTGCCGAGCTGGTATGCGTGGTTCGGGTTCGGGGCGGAAATCAAGGGCGAAGTCTGTTTGACATGTTCTTTGATGATTTTCAATCGGTGCGCAGACGCATAAGCGCCCCTGCACAAACGGTACATGTACGGCCACTTCCGGACGGAGCCCCGGCCTCCTTTACCGGAGCGGTAGGCTCTTATTCCTTATCTGTAGCCGCCGACAGGGATTCCTTGAATGCCCACGACGCCGTATCCATCATGGTGCGGATATCCGGAGAGGGCAACATAAACATGATTGAGGCCCCCAAACTAAACTTTCCGATAAATTTTGAGGTTTACGATACCCGGACTACCGATAATTCGAGGAGCAGGGGTAATACCATTTCCGGAACCAAACAGTTTGAATATCCGGTGATTCCCCGCAGCGCCGGAACTTTTACCCTTGACCCTGTGGAATTTTCCTATTGGGACATAACCCAAAGAAGTTACGTAACCCTTAGGTCCCAACCGCTCACGCTTAGGGTGGGCAGGGGCTTGGGAAGTTCGCCTTCCGTTGGTTTCGACCCCGGTATAAGCCAAGTGGCGGTGAGGACTTTAGGTCAAGACATACGCTATATCCGCACGGCTATGCCGGTATTGACGCCGGTAGGACGCCTGTTTATGGGGTCGGTTTGGTTTTGGACTTTGGCAGGCGCAATAGCGTTGGGATTTACAGGCGCCTACCAACTGTTGTTGAGGCGACGGGTTCGCAATAAGGATTTGGTGTTGGTAAAGAGTCGAAAGGCTAATAAACAAGCTAAAATGAGGTTAAAAACTGCCGGCGCATTGCTCAAACAGGAGCATCATACCGGTTTTTATCAAGAAGTACATCGGGCCTTATGGGGCTATGTGGGAGACAAGTTGGGATTGCCGCCCGCAGACCACGCCAAAGGGCCTGTCTGCGTTTTGTTGGAAGAACGAAAGGCGCCTCAAGAATCGGTACAGGAATTTTTAGACCTAATAGAATCCTGCGAGTTTGCCCGTTATGCTCCCGCGTCCGGAGTCGGAGAAATGGATAAAATATACAAAAGGGCCCTGCTATCAATCAGTAATTTGGAACAAATAATATGAAAAGATATATTAGTTTGATTTTTTGCCTGTTGGCCGTATTTGGCTGGCTAAAAGCCCAGCCTGCCGACGTGGCATGGTCGGAGGCGGGAGAGGCCTATGCCCAAGCCCGTTATCAAGAGGCCTTAGACGCTTATACATCCATATACAATCAAGGTTTTGAATCGGCTGCCCTTTACTACAATATAGGCAACTGTGCCTTTAAGTTGGGGCAATATGCCCAAGCGGTGCTTTGGCTTGAACGGGCCAGATTGCTGGAGCCTAAAAATCCCGACATTCTGTATAACTTGGAGTTGGTCAATCGTTTTTGCTTGGATAAAATCGAATCTCCCCCCGAATTTTTCCTCCACACATGGCTTAGGGGGGTGAGGGATGAATATTCGCCCGACCAATGGGCTTGGAGCGCTTTGTTATTCTTGACCGGTTCGGCCGCTTTGTTGCTGGTTTTTTTCTTTGGGCGGAGTCGGGGCCTCCGGCGCAGGGCTTTTTACGGGGCCTTGTTTGTGTTTATTTTGTGCATAAGCGCTTTTTCTTTTGGATGGAGCCAAAAAGTGAACCTGCTGCATAAAGATTATGCGGTTGTGTTTGCTCCGGTAGCCTCTGTCAAGAGCGCTCCCGACCAACAGGGTAAAGACCTGTTTATCATTCACGAAGGCACCAAATTGCGGATTTTGGACGAGGTAAGCGGCTGGGGGCGTATTGAATTGGCCGACAGACGTCAGGGCTGGATGGAACTCAAACTGCTCGAACGGATTTGAAATTTTTGCTACCTTTGTCGTCAAATTACAAACCCATTATAATGGATTACAATACCCAAAGAGAAAAGTTAATCATGCCCGAATACGGCAGGTATGTGCAAAAGTTGCTGAAACAGGTAAAATCAATACCGGACAAAGAGAAAAGAAGCGAACAGGTGAGGGCGGTGGTGAACGCCATGGGCACCCTCAACCCGCATTTAAGAGAGATGAATGATTTTAAGCATAAGCTTTGGGACCACGTATTTGTCATCTCGGATTTTGACCTTGACATTGATGCTCCCTATCCTCCTCCCACCTCCGAATCCTTTAGGACTGCGCCCAATCGGATAGAATTAGAAGACAAACCACTCAAACTAAATTATTACGGACGAAACATCCAAAATATGGCAGAAGCTTTGGCCAAGAAACCCTCCGGAACGGAGCGGGATGAGATGGTCATGGCCTTGGCCTACTATATGCGTAAGCAATACTTGATTTGGAACAAAGACAGTGTGGCCGACCAAACCATATTCAACGATATAGCCATGTTGAGCAAGGGACAACTTGCCGTTCCCGAAGGATTTAAAATGGACGAGGTGCAGGGCGAGTTGGTGCGTCAGGCTTATTTCCAGTCCAAAAACGGACAACCGCGCAGCGATATGGGCAAAAACTATCGCAATAAAAAACGGAAGAAAAAACCACAAAGATTTTAAACCATGTCTGCATTCAAGGTTCGAGGCTCGGCCCGATTATCGGGTTCTATTCTGCCTCAAGGAGCAAAAAACGAAGTGTTACAGATTTTAAACGCAGTCTTGCTGACTGATAAAAGAATGACCATCCATAATGTTCCCAATATCTTGGATGTTAATAAATTGATAGAGCTTTTGGGCGATTTGGGAGTAGAGATAGAGGCCTTGGGAGGCGGTTCCTACACTTTCTGCGCCAAACAAGTCCGCATGGATTATTTGCATACTGCTGATTTTATGAAAAAAGCCGCCGCCCTTAGGGGGTCGGTGATGCTTGCAGGCCCGCTCTTGGCGCGCTTTGGCTTGGCCTACATGCCCCGTCCCGGCGGAGATAAAATCGGTCGGCGTCGTTTGGATACCCACTTTATTGGTTTGGAGAAATTAGGAGCCTGTCTGAGCCACGAGCCATCCTTAGATTGTTTTAAGATAGAGGCTAAATGCCTCCATGGAACCTATATATTGTTAGACGAAGCCTCCGTAACCGGGACCGCCAATATAATTATGGCCGCGGTATTGGCCAAGGGGGTTACTACGATTTACAACGCTGCCTGCGAACCTTACCTCCAGCAGCTTTGCTCCATGTTGGTGCGCATGGGCGCCAAAATACAGGGCATAGGCTCTAATTTGCTGACCATAGAGGGCGTAAACTCTCTACGCGGTACGGAGCATCGTATTTTGCCCGATATGATAGAGATAGGCAGTTTTATCGGCTTGGCCGCCATGACCGGCAGTGAATTGACGATTAAAGACGTAAACTTTGACTCTTTGGGCATTATCCCTACCCAGTTCCGCCGTTTGGGCATCAATTGCGTATGCAAGGATAACGACCTGTATATTCCCGCCCACGAGCATTACGAGATAGAATCTTTTATGGACGGTTCTATCATGACCATTGCCGATGCCCCTTGGCCCGGCCTAACCCCCGACTTATTGAGCGTGTTTTTGGTGGTAGCCACACAGGCCAAGGGGTCGGTGCTGATACACCAAAAAATGTTCGAGAGTCGGTTGTTTTTTGTGGATAAACTGATTGATATGGGCGCGCAAATCATTCTTTGCGACCCCCACCGCGCTACGGTAATCGGCTTGGATAGAGCTTTTCAATTGCGTGGTACCCGTATGGTTTCTCCCGATATCAGGGCGGGCATTGCCCTGCTGATTGCCGCCCTCAGCGCCAAAGGAGAAAGTTTCATAGACAATATAGAGCAGATTGACAGAGGTTATCAAAATATAGACAAGCGATTAAATGCACTGGGCGCTCAAATAGAGCGAATTGCAGATTAGAATAAAGGGTTGTCGCATGAAGAAGAAAAAGAAGCTAAACGCCGAAGACCTTCCTCCTCCCAAAGGTATGGAGGCTTGGAGAATCATGGGCGGCCTGTTTTTTGGCTTGTTCGGGGTATACACCTTGGTAGCTTTGGTTTCTTTTTTGTTTACATGGGCTCAAGACCAAAGCCTGTTGTGGCATCCCGATATATTTAGGCCCTTTGTGTCTATGGAGCATGTAGAAAACGGCGGGGGCAAGTTAGGCTTTTTGTGGTCTCGTTTTTTGGTAGGCAAATTGTTTGGACTTGGGGCTTTTATCGTTCCTTTCTTTTTTCTGGCCCTATCCTTTTTTTGTCTGAAATTAAAACGTATATCTTTAGTTAGGGTCTTCCTGCTGTCGGTATTCGGCTGTATCATTATTTCTGTAGTTTGCAGTTTTATTTTTGGTTTCACTCCCTTGAACGACTGGTGCGGGACGGGGGCGGGCGGGTCCTACGGTTATTTTGTGCATCGCTACCTAATAGATATGCTGGGCGTTGTGGGCGCGGGTTTGCTGTTATTCATTTTGTTTTTCGTTTGGTTGTTATGTATTTTTCCGGTCATTTCTTCTTGGTTGTGGCGGGGAATGCATCCCGATTCAAAGCCTGTCCCGCCTGTGGAGCCGGACATGATTGTCGAAGAGGCGGAAGAACAAGACCTGCCCGAGGCGGTAAAGATGGAAATCATTGCTCCGGTTGTTCAAGAGGTGGTTCCGCCCCTTGACGATGAGCCGGTTTTTGAAGTCGAGGAAAACCCGAATCTTTCGGCTGAGGAGGAGGAGTCCGACTTGGGAAGCCTTGATACGGTATACGACCCCAAATTAGACTTGCCTGACTATCAATTGCCTCCCCTTTCCCTGCTGGAAGATTACAAGGATAAAATTTTTGAGGTTCCCCGCGAAGAATTGGAAAAAAACAATAAGCGTATTGTACAGACGCTGAGTCACTATAAAATCAGTATAGAAAAAATATACGCCCGTCCCGGACCTACGGTTACCATGTATGAGATTTATCCCGCCCCCGGCGTGCGTATTGCCCAAATTAAAAGCCTTGAGGTAGATATAGCCCTTGGATTGGCGGCCAGAGGCGTGCGCATCATAGCCCCTATTCCCGGGACCAATGCAGTAGGTATAGAAGTGGCCAACGACCGCCCCGGCGTGGTGCCTATGCGGGCGGTACTCGATTCCCCCCAATTTAAAGACGCCAAATTCGATTTGCCGATTGTAATCGGAAAAAGCATCTCCAATGAGGTCATGGCCTTTGATTTGGCCAAAATGCCCCACTTGTTGGTGGCCGGAGCTACAGGGCAGGGAAAATCGGTGGGACTCAATGCGATTATTGCTTCGCTCCTATACCGCATGCACCCTTCGGCCCTAAAATTGGTGCTGGTAGACCCCAAAAAGGTAGAATTGTCGCTGTATTCCAAATTGGAGAAGCATTTTTTGGCACAATTACCCGACAGCGAGGAGCCTATTATCACAGATACCCAAAAAGTCGTACATACCCTGCGCTCGCTTTGTATAGAAATGGACGCGCGGTATGATCTGCTCAAGATGGCTCAAGTGCGTAACCTCAGAGAGTACAACGATAAATTCCTTTCCCGCAAGTTGAATCCCCACAAAGGGCACAGGTTTTTACCCTTTATTGTGGTGATTATAGACGAATTTGCCGATTTGTTGATGACGGCGGGACGGGAGGTCGAAGAACCTATTGCCCGTTTGGCCCAGTTAGCCCGAGCTGTGGGCATCCATTTGGTGATTGCCACCCAACGTCCCGATGCAAAGATTATTACAGGCCTAATCAAGTCTAACTTTCCGGCGCGTATTGCTTTTAGGGTAACGTCAAGCGTCAATTCAAAAATCATCTTGGACACTACGGGTGCCGAGCAATTAATCGGTCGCGGCGATATGTTGCTCTACATGGGCAACGAACTCACTCGGGTGCAATGCGCCCTAATAGACACACCCGAAGTGGAACGAATCGCCGATTTTATCAGCCGGCAAAAGGGATATGATGTGGCACACTTTTTGCCTGAGTATACGGCAGAGGAGGACAATGGCATGATTGAGGTGGATTTAAAGAAGAAGGATGCTTTGTTTGAAGAGGCTGCCAAATTGGTGGTACAATACCAACAGGGGTCCACATCTTTGATTCAGAGGAGGATGAATTTGGGTTACAACCGTGCGGGCCGGATTATGGACCAGTTGGAGGCGGCAGGCATCGTGGGACCGGCAGAAGGCAGTAAGGCCCGTCAAGTGTTGATTAGCGATTTTCACTCCTTAGACCGGATTTTGGCCGCTTTTGGAGAAAAATGAAACGTGCATTATATATATTTGGCTTTGTGTGCGCGGCAGGGATGGCTGCCGCGCAGCAGCCCAATGCTTCTCAAGTCATGGAGCGCCTTGGCGCCAAAATGCGGGAACCGGTGGCTTGGGAACTGAAATTTAGCTTTTCAGGAGCGGACACCCAAGGCTTTGTACTGGGACCCTTATCCGGAGTGATGTATATACAGGGGAATGATTACGCCATGCTTAATCCCCAAGCAGAGGTATATGTACAAGGCGCCACCAAATGGATGTACAGTCCGGAAATAAACGAGGCCATCATCATGAACCACGACCCCTTGTCTGTAGATTTGACCGACAATCCTTTCCTGCTTTTTTCTGCCAAGCTGTCCAAAGACTACAGTTTATTGGACAAGCCCGGATATTATAACGATAAAGGAGTGGAAATTATTGAACTAAGCCTTGTGCCGACCGCTAAAAACGCCGCCTATACTACCATTTTATTGCGTGTGAACAGCCGGACTTTTATGCCCCACAGCCTTAAATACCTGTTTAAAGACGGGACTTGGTATGAAGCCCTAATTACTGCCTGCAATCCCCAAAAACAGGGCTATCCGCCCGAACATTTTGTGTTCAACGAAAAAAACCACCCCGGAATCTTTATTTCGGATTTGCGCTGATGCTGACGGCTTTGGAGAACAGCCAACGGATAGAAGGATAGGACTCCTTGAGTCGTAGCAAAGCTTCTTCTTTGTTGCACCAGCAGCATTGCTCGATGCCTTCTTCTGTTTGGGGACGAAGCGGGGGACGCCCGCTGACTTGCATGCGGTACCAGTGCGTCTGTTTAAAAACAAGCCGGTCTTGCAGCCAATAGCTGTGTCGGGTACAGGCAATAAAACGCCCGGGACGGATTTTGGTCAGACCGCATTCTTCCCCGACTTCTCGGACTGCCGTAAGCAAGAGGTCTTCTCCATCGTCCTGTTTTCCTTTGGGTAAATCCCATTTTCCCCCTCTAAAAATCAGCAAATACTCCCCAAAATAGTTCTGAACCAATCCTCCTCCGGCAGATATAAATAGAATATGCATTATTTTTAAAGATTTACTATCTTTGTGCAAATATAATTTATTCTTTTGTAGATGATATGGAAAAGACGATTGCAAGACAACTTTTAGATAGTAAAGCGGTGTGCTTGAGTCCGGAACAACATTTTGTTTGGGCTTCGGGATGGAGGTCGCCTATTTATTGCGACAACCGCAAACTTCTCTCTTATCCTCGTGCGAGAACGCTAATTACCAACACATTGATTGATTTGGTAAACCGAAATTTTCCCGATGCCGACATGATTGCCGGAGTAGCCACCGGAGCCATTGCTTGGGGAGCGCTGGTAGCCCAGCATTTAGACAAGCCCTTTGTGTATATTCGTCCCAAACCAAAGGATCATGGCACTAAGGCTCAGATTGAAGGCGACCTAAGCATGGGCAAAAAGGTGGTGATTGTAGAGGACTTGATTTCTACCGGAGGCAGCAGCCTGTCGGCCTTTGACTGCATATTGGCAGCCGGAGTATCGGTCTTGGGCATGGTGGCCATTTTCTCCTACAATTTTGATGTGGCGAGGAAGGCCTTTGAAAATAAAAACTGCGAACTGCACACCTTAACCAATTACGATACTTTGATTGAGGAAGCCGTTGCGGGCAATTATATTGACGAAAAAGATTTACACACGTTAAAACAATGGCGGTTAATGCCTGATAAATGGGGATGCTGATATGTCTTAACGTCAGTTCGACCTAAGCGACGTTATATTTGCTCATCCCTCCGCTGATACCCGATCATGATTCTATTTTTATCCAGCTTGGGGGCTTTTGCAGAAAGGGCGCCAATAGCATCATAGATAGTGTCAAGTTCTTTGCCGGTATCCTCTGACAGGTCGTTTATAGCCCTTGTATTTTCTTCTTGACCTTGCTCAAGCAAAAGCACCCGTTCCCTAAGCTGGGCCATCTCTACCGACTCAGAAGCACGGGAAAGGATATATTCCCTAATAGCCACAAAAGCCCTCATGATGTTCCTATTTACTTCAATAGCAGCATCAGAATTAAGTACGCTACTTAGCATTGCAATGCCTAAATCAGTGAATGCAAATGGCAGATACTTTATATTGCCACCACGGCCTTTGTTCAAGATCACAAATTGTGACCTTGAAAGTTCCTCACTTGTTACGATAAACATAAAATCTTCACCCTCAAATCGTTTTATGTTCCTACGTACCGCCTGCTTGAGTACCCTTGTCTCTATGCCGTAAGCCTCTGCCAAGTCAAAGTCCAGCATAACCCTCCGCCCCCTAATCTCATAGATTTTGTTTTCTATTGTTGATACTTGAAGTTCCATGGCGCTATACTTTTTCAGCCGTTAGTTTGATCTCAGTGCCACAGTTGGGGCAGGAGATGGTACCGGTAGCGGGCTTGTCGAATAGGTCGGTAATGGGGACGTCTAAGGCTGTGGCGATTTGCTGGAGGCGTTCTAAGGTTGGGTTTCCGCTAACAGAAGCGTATAAAGCCTGATAAGTTATGTCTAAACATTTTTCCGCTAATATCTGCATTGTTATGCCTTTTTCCTTACATATTTCTTGTACTCGCAACATGGCTATCAAAGTTTATTTTGAGGCAAAGATAATACGTTTTCTATGTAAACATGTATTTTATAAGAATGAGCCACGCCCTTAGGCTTGACTTTTCGGATATGAGAAAGAGACTTAGATATAATAAATAACTAATACACAGAGCGTGTACATGCTGCGGTTTGGGATAATCAGAAAAGTTCCCTATCTTTGCCTACAAGAAAGCCCGTTAAAAATGTACCCAAAAGTCTTTTTTGTTGCTCGTTTGTTACCAGCTACCAGCATGAGCGGGCTTTATTATTTGAAAATCATAAAATTAAGCAATTAGGTTACATTTATATGTCAAACACAGAAGTAAAAGGACGGAAAGTCCATATAAACCAACCGGCGGAGCGGGTTTTTACCGCTTTTTCGGATTTGTCGAATTTTGTTAAAAATCTTCCGGAGGAGCATCGCGATAAGGTGCGCGCCGACACCGACACCTTAACAGTGCAGGCCCAAGGCCTCGAATTGGGTATTCGGATTGTGGAGCGGACGCCTTTTACCACCCTGCGTTTTGAGCAACACGGAGCGCAGACCCTTTTTCCGTTTACCTTTTGGATACATGTCGGTGGGGAAGGAGAAAATTCCTCAACCCTGCAACTCGAGTTGCATGCAGAGCTCAATATGATGATGAAAATGATGTTGGGTTCCAAATTGCAGGAAGGAATGGACAAGTTGACCGAGCAATTTGCGGCGGGACTTAATGGACAAACCCCTCCCCAATAATACATGCAAATTCCTCGGGAATGTATGGCTCTGTGGCGGGAAGCCATGGGAAGCGAATGCGATGCCCTGCTTGCATGTTTGGAGGAGGCACCTCCGGTTTCTATCCGCTTACATCCCCAAAAAGGAAGGGTGTTACCGGAATATCCAATACTGGTATCTTGGTGTCCCACAGGGAGATACCTTTCGGAGCGTCCGTCTTTTACCTTAGACCCTCATTTTCACGCGGGAGCCTACTATGTACAGGAGGCCTCATCCATGTTTTTGGCCCAATTGGCCCCACTTTTTCGGGAGCAGGGCGTAAAACGGGTATTGGATGTATGCGCAGCGCCCGGAGGCAAGGCCGGATTGCTGGCAGAAATGTTGCCTCAAGATGGAATATTGGTGGCCAATGAGGTGATTCGGTCGCGTGTGGGTGTATTGTGTGAAAATATGGCCAAATGGGGATACGCCCATGTGGCGATAACCAACAACGACCCCAAAGATTTTGCCCGTATGTCCCACTACTTTGACGCCATTTTGGTGGATGCGCCTTGCTCCGGCGAGGGCATGTTTCGCAAAGAACCTCAAGCTATTCAAGAGTGGTCGCCGGAGGCTGTGCAGTTGTGCGCCCAACGCCAGCGCCGGATTGTAGCCGATGTATGGGAAGCCTTACGCCCCGGCGGCTATTTGATATACAGCAGCTGCACCTTTAATCGTTTGGAAAACGAGGAGAACGTAGCGTGGATGTGCAGCCGATTAGGCGCGTCCGTCCGTCCCGTTCCCATTGATTCCGATTGGGGCATTGTAGAGCAGGAGGGCTGTTACCGCTTTTTACCCCACCGAGTACAGGGAGAGGGCTTTTTCTTTGCCCTGCTCCAAAAGAACGGGGAGGAGCCGTTAAGCCGTCATAAGCCGCCGGGCGCTAAGAAAGCGATGCCGCTTAACAGGCAACTTGCGCCCTCAAATTGGGTGCAGGAATATTACAGCCTATTTGCGAAAAATGAACTTGTCAAAGCCCTTCCCTCCGCCTTGGCGTCCGAAATGCTTGAGTTGGAAATCTTTTTGCGTGTAGTACAATCGGGTGTTGCGGTTGCCCGCCTCAAGGGCAAAGATTGGATTCCCGAGGCTGATTTGGCGCTTTCTCAAGTGATGCGTCCCGATGCGTTTCCCGCTGTGGAGCTTGACTTAACGACTGCAAGGCGCTACTTGGCGCGGGAAGCATTGGTAATTAAGGATGCCCCCTTAGGCTATCTGCTGATTCAATACCAAGGCAGCCGCTTGGGCTTTGCCAAAAACATCGGCAGCAGAATCAACAACCTCTACCCCAAGTCGGGGAGGATACGGATGGACTTCCCAAATCTAATACTCCCAAAACATTCGCTGAATCTCTTGGTAATCGGTGGTCTTGGTTAGGGCGAGCATGAGCAGTACCCTTGCTTTTTGGGGGTTGAGCATCCAAGAAGCGGCAAATCCCAGTCGGTTGTCATCCACTTCGTTGCCTTGGGTGGAAGGCCCCGATGGGAGGCGGGAGGACCGAACTACGGCAATGCCTTGTTGGGCGGCGGCGGCCAATGCTTCGAGCGCAGCGGCGGGCGCGTTTCCATTGCCCACTCCGGCATAGACAATCCCTTTCACGCCTGCCTGTACGGCTGCACGGATAAAGAGGTCATTGGCGCCGGCATAGCCCATAATAATCTCTACGCGAGGGAGGTCGTTGAGGGTAGAGACGTCAAATTCACTGTGCAGGCTGTGCCGTTTATGGGAGCTTCTTATAAAAATAGGTTTTCCGTCATACATATAACCGATTGGACCGTAATTGGGCGACTGAAAGGTGCTTACGTTTAAAGTATGGGTTTTGCTTACGTCGTCGGCGCTTAAAATACGGTCGTCCATGAGCAGCATGACGCCCTGCCCCTTGGATTCGGGGGCAACAACGCAGGCAACGGCGTTGTAGAGGTTACGGGGGCCGTCTGCGCTGAGGGCTGTGGAGGGGCGCATAGAGCCGGTCAGCACCACCGGTTTGTGGCTTTTTACCGTCAGATTCAAAAAATAGGCGGTTTCTTCTTGAGTATCGGTGCCGTGGGTAATCACCACTCCGGCTACATGTTCTTGTAAGAGGATTTCATTGATGCGATGAGCCAAGCTCAGCCAAATTTGGGTGGTCATATCTTGACTGCTGATATTGACAACCTGCTCGCCCTTTACCTCGGCAATTTCCGACAATTCGGGCACCGCAGCGAGCAGCAGTTCCACGCCGATATCTCCGGGTTTATACTGGGCCGCCGTAGAAGAACTTCCGGTGCCGGCAATGGTGCCGCCCGTAGCCAAGATGTAAACAGTCGGTTTTTGCGTTTGCGCAGCAAGAAAAGTTGTGGAGAGTAAAAGCACTATTGCGCTAAAAAGAAACGAACGAGAAAGAAAATGTATCATGATTATTGTCATTTAAGACCCAAAATCGTCAAACAATACGTTTTCTGCGGGAACCCCCAGATTGTCGAGCATAGAGGTCATGGAGTTGGTCATCAAGGGAGGGCCGCAGAGGTAGTATTCAATGTCTTCGGGCGAGTCGTGTTTTTTAAGGTATTGGTTGTAGATGACTTGATGGATAAAGCCGGTCGGGCCTGTCCAGTTGTCGGCAGGCAGAGGCTCAGACAGGGCCATGTGGAAGCTGAAGTTAGGAAACTCCTTTTCGATGGCGCGGAAATCGTCTTCGTAAAATATTTCCCGTTTGGATCGGGCGCCGTACCAAAAGGTTACTTTCCGGTTGCTTTTAAGGGTATGGAAGAGGTGGAAGATATGCGAGCGCATGGGCGCCATGCCGGCTCCTCCTCCAATAAACATCATCTCGTTTTGGGTGTCGCGGAGAAAAAATTCCCCGTAAGGCCCCGAAATCGTTACTTTGTCCCCCGCCTTGAGGGAAAAAATATAAGAAGAACAGATTCCCGGATTTACCTTCATAAAGCCTCCTTTGGCCCTGTCCCATGGAGGAGTGGCAATCCTGATGTTGAGCATCACAATGTTGCCCTCTGCGGGATGGTTGGCCATGGAATAGGCGCGGAAGGTGGGTTCGGAGTTTATCATCTGCAAATCCCAAATTTTCATCGAGTCCCAATCGTGGCGATATTCGGGTTCCACCTCCACCTCTTTGGAAAAATCTACCCTACATGTGGGCACATCAATTTGGACATAACCTCCCGATTGAAAGTGGAGGGTTTCGCCCGGAGGCAGCTTGACCACAAACTCCTTGATAAAAGTGGCTACATTGTGGTTGCTGACCACTTCACATTCCCATTTCTTTACGCCCAGCACTTCTTCGGGGACAAAAAGCTCCATATCCTCCCTTACCTTTACTTGGCAACCCAATCGCCATTGCTGCTGTTGTTGTTTGCGGGTAAAGAAACCGGTTTCGGTAGGCAAAATCTGGCCGCCTCCGGATAGGACGCGACAGGTACACAGTCCGCAGGTGCCTCCTCCGCCGCAGGCAGAGGGAAGAAATATTTTTTGGTTGCTCAAGGTAGTAAGCACCGATGAGCCGGGCTCGACCGTCAGTTCTTTTTCTCCGTTGACATTTATTTGGACGGTTCCCCCCGGAGTGAGTTTGGTCTTGGCATAGAGTATAACAGTCACCAACGCAAGGGTCAGCAACAAGAAAACGACTATTGATATAATAACAATCATAATGTGCAGATTAAAGTGAAATACCCATAAAGCTCATAAAAGCAAGACCCATGAGTCCGGTAATGATAAATGAAATGCCCAAACCGCGCAGGGGGGCGGGAATATGGGAATACGTAAGTTTCTCTCTGATGGCGGCAATAGCTACAACGGCCAAAAACCATCCTATGCCCGAGCCGAGCGCAAAGCTGGTAGCCTCTCCTATGGTAGCATAACCCCGCTCCTGCATAAACAGAGAACCGCCCATGATGGCGCAGTGTACGGCGATTAAGGGCAGGAAGATACCCAGAGCGGTATACAAAGAGGGCAGAAATCTTTCAATCACCATTTCTACCACTTGAGTGATGGAGGCAATCACCGCAATAAACATGATGAAACTTAGAAAACTCAAGTCCACGGATGCATATTGGGGACTTAGCCAAACCAAGGCGCCCGCAGATAGGATATACTTGTTTAGCAGATAATTGATGGGCAGCGTAACCAGCAAGACAAACAAAATGGCTATCCCCAGTCCCGTAGCGGTTTTTACGGTTTTGGACACGGCCAAATAAGAACACATGCCCAAAAAGAAGGCGAATATCATGTTGTCAATAAATATCGACTTGATGAATATGTTGATTATATTTTCCATAGCAATTTTGGGGTCTGATTATTGTTTTTCGATAAGTTCTTTGCTTATGCTGCGCTGTACCCATATAACCAAGCCAATTACAATCAGCGCCATGGGCGGCAGAATAAACAAACCGTTGTTTTCATAAAATCCTCCGTTGGCAACATACCATGAATGGGGAATAACCGGAATGTCAAAGAGGGTTCCCGAACCGATTAACTCCCGGACAAAGGCTACCACAGTCAGCACTATTCCGAAGCCCAGTCCGTTGGCCAAACCGTCTATTAGGGAAGGAATCGGTTTGTTGCCCAGTGCGTATGCTTCTATTCTTCCCATAATGAGACAGTTGGTAATGATTAACCCCACAAATATGGATAATTGTTTGCTGGCGTCGTAGGCATAGGCTTTTAAAACTTGGTCTACCACGATGACCAAAGCCGCTATGACGACCAACTGCACAATAATCCGAATCCGGTTGGGGATGGTATTCCGCAGGATGGACATAATCAAACTGGCAAAGCCGGTTACCAAGGTAACGGATGCAGCCATGACCATGGCAGGTTCCAATTTTACCGTAACGGCCAATGCCGAACAGATTCCCAAGGTCAATACGGTGATGGGATTTCCCTTGAACAGAGGCGCTAAAAATATCTTCTTAAACATGGTTATTGCTTTGTTTTGATTTCAAAAAATGGAACGTAAGCCTCAAGGCTCATAAACAGCAGGTCTTGCAGGGCGTTGCTGGTGATGGTGCCTCCGGAAATGGCGTCTACGGCATGGAGGTCGTTGGGTCTGGCCCCTCCTTTGACTACGGATACGGAAACAAATTTGTCCTTGTCAAAAATCTGTTTTCCCACGAATTGACGGGCGTATTTCTCTGTGGCTATTTGGGACCCCAAGCCGGGGGTCTCGCCTTTATGGTCAAAAACGACTCCGTATATGGTATTGCAGTCGTCCTTGAGCGCGACATATCCCCAAATAGGCCCCCAAAGTCCCAGTCCGTAGCAGGGCACCACGTAGAGCAGGGTTCCGTCGTCTAAGGTACATTCGAATACCGGAAGCCTCAATTCCTGTTTGAGCTTGTGTTTCAATAACTCGTATTGCTGTTTCATCTCTATGTCAAAAGCGTTGCCATCCGTAATTTCTCCGCGGTAATCTACCACGTATGACCGGGTGATGTATTGCTCAAATTGGGACGCTACATAGTCGTTCTTATTGGAGGCTTTGGCAGCCTCTGTAGCCAAATGAGCCGACTGCAAGATATGCAGCCGTTTTTCGGTATCTATATTGCTTTGCTGCTTGGTTTTTAGAGAGCCTGCCACAAAGGCAAGGACGGCCGCCACTAAGACAACCAAAACAGAGGCATAGATAAAAGTATAGGTGTTGCTGTTGGTGTTCATGGAAATTATGGATTAACATGTTTGAGGCGTTTGAGTCGGCGGCGGATAGAGGCCTGTACCACATAATGGTCTATCAGAGGGGCAAAGGTGTTCATCAAGAGAATGGCCAACATCATGCCCTCCGGATAACCCGGATTAAAGATGCGGATGCAGACGGTTAATGCCCCGATTAAAAATCCGTATATCCATTTTCCCGTTTCGGTTTGGGCGGCGGTTACGGGGTCGGTAGCCATAAAGACGGCGCCAAAGGCAAATCCGCCCAACAGGAGGTGGTAACAGGCAGGGAGTTCCATATAGGGATTCACCGCTACTCCATTCACCAAAAATCCAAGGGCTAAGGCGCCCGCCACGCAGGAGAACATAATCTTCCAGCTGGCCGTTCCGGTAAAGAGCAGGATGGCCGCGCCCAATAGAATCGCAATGACAGAAGTTTCCCCGATTGAGCCGGGAATAGTCCCTATAACGAGTTGGCCGACAGAAGGAATATCCAAACCGGCAGCGGCGTCTGCCAAAGGGGTGGCTCCCGAAAAGCCGTCTACGACCCCGTTCCCTTTGGTCATGCCGGCAACCCATACGGTGCTGCCCGACATGTGGGAGGGGTAGGCAAAGAACAGAAAGGCGCGGGCCAGCAGGGCGGGGTTCCAAATGTTCATGCCGGTTCCTCCAAATACTTCCTTGCCTACGATTACGGCAAAAGCCACAGAGAGGGCCAGCATCCAAAGCGGAACATCGGGCGGCATAATCAAGGGAATCAGCATACCGGTTACTAAATAGCCTTCGTTGACCTCGTGGCCGCGGATTTGGGCGGAGGCAAATTCTATGCCCAGCCCCACTACATAGGAGACAATGACCAAAGGCATCACTTTGAGAAAGCCATACCAGCAAATCATGATAAAACCCGGATTGCTTCCGGTAGAAAGAAAATGCTGGTAGCCTGTATTCCATATCCCAAAAAGGAGGGCGGGAATCAAGGCTACAATGACCACGGTCATCACCCGTTTGAGGTCGTTGGCGTCCCGCACATGAGCGCCCTTGCGGGTAACTCGGTTGGGCACAAACAAAAAGGATTCAAAGGCCTCAAAGGTGGAATGTAAAAAGCCAAATGTTTCCCCTTTGCCAAACATAGGCTTTATTTTATGTATAATATTGAGTAGTAGCTTCATAATGACAGTTCTATTAAGACATTTCTTTAATCATCAAATCAATACCGTTGGAAATAATTTCCTGCATGTTGATTTTGGAGGGACAGACAAATTCGCAAAGCGCAAAATCCTCTTCCACCACTTCGTAAATACCCAAGGCTTCCATTTTGTCTATATCTCCGGCCAAGATGGCTTTGAGCAGGTGGACGGGATAGATGTCCATGGGCAGCACTTTGGCGTACAGGTCGGTCATGACAAAGGCGCGTTCCCCCCCGTTGGTGTTGGTATCTAAGGGGCGCTGCTTTTTGGGGCAAAGCCACGACAGATAGGAGCGGCTAATGCTGAATGTTTTGGAGCGAAGTATTTTGGCCCATCCTAAAAATTCTTGGTGGTTGCCTTCGGGCAAAAGGGTGATTTGCTGATGGTAAAATCCCAAGGAACCGTTGTAGCCCACATGGTCTCCGCTGAGGCAGTTTCCGCTGATATAGCGTACGCGGGGGGTAAAGACTCCGATTTGGGTGAGGCGATAAAGGGGATAGCCGGGCAGCATGGATATGTAACAGGGCTGGGGAGCGCAGGAACCGGTCAAGGCGACTGTTTTGCGGGTATCCAAAAGACCGGTGGCAAAGAGCCTTCCCATGATGATGACCGCTTGAGGGTCTATGGTCCAAACCGTTTCTCCTTTGGACAGGGGGGCGATGTGGTGAATCTGGACGCCGACATTTCCCGAAGGATGAGGTCCTTTAAAAGTGTGCATCCTTACGTTTTTGACTTGCCGCGCCACAGCATTTTCCGGAGTGC
>Ga0131853_10004069_pt1 | contig 26238 bp, 11 predicted proteins | sample TergutLab28metaG_FD_92764 | JGI IMG/M metagenome (GOLD analysis project Ga0131853, IMG submission 92764) | Labiotermes labralis P1 segment gut microbial communities from Petit-Saut dam, French Guiana - Lab288 P1 (version 2) (version 2) | ecosystem: Host-associated > Arthropoda: Insects >... | reverse complement strand
TCTCTGTTTTCTAGACCTGGAGCCGCTACTTTTTTCATTCAAGTAGCTCCTTAATTGACCTCACGAGGCTCACGAGGCTGAGTGGACCCCGTTCCAGACCCACTACTACTCAGAAAATCTGGTGGCGCCGGGGATCGAACCCGGGACCTCTGTATCTGTAGCCAGAAATTCTGACCACTAGACCACAGAGGCGGTCACAGCGCCAACAACACCTCTGTAAATCAACGTATGACTCCCTTGTTTAATATTCTGCTTCAATTTAAGTAGTTCACTGGTTTCAAAATCTGTAATATTTTTATGAATCATAGAATCAAAAATATAATTCAGGGCAAACCACCAAAATATCAAAAGGGTTTAACTGATAATGTAAATATAATATTGCGAGACTCCTACTAACTAGGGTAACGTACAGAGTCACTGAAGATGGCGCGAAATGAACACCGAAAAGCCTCTTACTCCTAATGGTTATAGAAGAAAGTTAAAAAGAAGCTGTTGATCACTCCACTAAACAACTAGAAAACTTCATTTTCAGGTATTAAATCTGAAAAGAGCAACAAACCCTCGAAGGATGAAAAATTATGCCAATGAAGCCAGCGAAGAAATATGATAAACTGAATATTTATTAAAATTGGTAACAAATGGTTAAATGTCAGTTATATTCTTTCCCTAAATTTTTGAGAGCTTGATAACACCGAAAAACATTTACCTAGTACGTTTGCTGTATTATTGAACTACCGTGAAGTAATTGTTAGCCGATCCCGGTGGCCTTGCGCTTTACGTAGGACTGCGGACGCTCAATTACTGGGATCGCGGGTTGGAATCCCGCTGAGGACATGGATGTTCGTCCCTTGTGTCAGTCACGTGTTGTGTAGGTAGCGGTCTCTGTGATGGGCTGATAACTCGTACAGAGGAGTCCTACAGTGTGTGTGTGTGTGTGTGTGTGTGTGTGTGTGTGTGTGTGATTAGAAACCTCAACATCGAGGCGGCCTAGGCCCGAGTTGGGCTGTTGTGCCAGAAAAAATAACCACAACCAATGTACGTGTTGCTTGCTTAACTACGAAATAGCAGTAACTATTAAATATTGCTAGTGTGTGTCTGTTTTTTGCCGTAGTTATCCGACATGCAAATCGCATCTTTTCTGCGCAGTGCTATATTGTCATCTGTGGCTTGTCTGGCTGTTCCATATTTTCCCACATTACCTCATACACGACTCTCTTTTCGGAAAAATATTATTGGATACAAAATTGTGTTTTGATTTTCAAATTTGTCTGAAACATTTCTCGTTTTAAGAAGAATTTATCGATATATTATCATAAATGTACGTAGGTCTTCATGTAAAGTACCTATTATTCTTGTCAGATTTTAATGATATTGAATTTTCTCGACAGATTTTTGAGAAATCATGAAATATTAAATTTTAATGATAATCCGTCCAGGTGGAGCCGAGTTGTTCTTTGCGGACAGACAGACAAACGGACTTACAGACATGCCGCAGCTGATAGTCGATGTTCGCAGTCTTGCAATGGCGCCGCTAACTGGAACACCAGTAACACCTCGCGTGTCAGTGCTGCCTGTACTTGCATGTAAGAACTCACTGATAATGAGAGTAAAGACAGAGTGTAAAGGTCACGTTGGCTTCGTGCTGTGTTAGGAGGCTAACAAACGTGTAGGTGTTAGCAGTTACCATGGATGCGAATCCGTGAAGATGTGAAATAATCATAACACTTCCCTGGATAAGAGGAGAATTCTTATATACCGATAGTCACACTTTGTTTAATACCACCAGACTGACTTATTCTAGCGTTATGGCTAGATTCTGACGTCGTTTTCTTGTAAATGAGTAAAATAAAACAACATTTAATTATATACACCAACAGAATTTATTGTACCCTTAACGTGAATGTCAATCCTTCTTTCCCGAAATTATTCTTTTCCACCTACTTTGTGTTAGCAAATTACTTATTCTGATAGTGTATGAAGGAGATGACTCATAATGTAAAGTTCACCTTAGAACAGGCTGTAAGGCCCAGACAGGGAGTAGAGTAATATCTCTACTCTTTGTTTAACCTCGGCATTAGATGGGGTGAGTGGTCAACGCCACGCCCCGGTCGCATTATCTTCAGCAAAGAGACCCAGTACCCATTTTACAGTAGGCTGGGCGTAGACTCATAGATGTACGAATCAAACAGGATGAAGACGAGAGAGGAGAAGCTCCAAGAAGGTAATCACAACCGGCAAATTTAGAAATCGGAACAAACATAGCACGAGTTTCCTATAGTTAGTATCTGGGACCTTTCTTCAAACGTTAATGTTGCTGAGCGGTAGCATGCTCCTTACCATTTTCCTGGAACCCGACAATTTATAAACTTATTTAAAAAACCTTTAGTAAATTTAATGTTTTGTTGACCGTGTATCGTGATATATCGTGATATATCGTGATATATCGTGATATATCCGTGCAGTATGAACCAACAGGATGCACTGTTTGCTTTCAATTTATTTAATTAATTAACCTCTACATGTTTCGAGCAGGCTTACTGCTCATCATCAGGAGGTACTACTCGGTATATACAGCAGTTGGAGTATGTCATGCTTTTGTGTTGACTGGCTGTTGGCAGCAACTGCCAATCAGCATAAACGCATGACATATGCCAGTTGCTGTATATACAGAGTAGTACCTCCTGATGATGAGCGGTAAGCCTGCTCGAAACATGTAGAGGTTAATTATTGAAACAGATTGAATGTAAGTAGTGCATCCTGCTGGTTAACATTGTACGGATAACCTTTAGTAAACCAATCCTGAGTCAGGCGATTCCCGTTTACACTCTCACATACAGTCTCCAAGAACCATTTTAGTATTATCCTCCCAGCTACGCATGTTTTTCCAAAGAGGTCAGTAATATTTTAATCGTCAGTAGTGTTCGTATACCGCACATGCCATCTGGTTTAAAATTAAGGTACTTGATATTTTTCCTAGAGAATTTCATTTGGTTCTTGGAATAAGCCACGATGTTTTTCCTGGATGTTTATTTGGTGAATTGGCTTCGTAACTGATGTTTCTTATTGTCAATGGGGTTGGAAATAAACTTATATATTTTTCAGATGAGCGTCGTTTGTATGGATTGTCAGCTGATGATTTTTCCCCGTCACTATTTTCTGAGGAGTTTGAAAATAAACAGCAGTGGGTTTAATGCGGAGGAAACGACCATTAATTGATTGGAAGAAACCCGCTTAGGATTTGTATAAGGTCGTAAGTGAATAGCAATTTTAATAACCAGAACATGCTCTTGGCTCCATCGAGATGACATTCGATTACTTGCGACACGTGGGCCACGTTTTTGGCATTGGAAGCATGACTGGTAGAGAGGCAAATGGAATTAAAATGACGTAAATTTGGAAATGTTGCAGCTTCCCACGCAGTGACGTATTCCTGTGGGGTTTCGCAATCGATAGCCTGAGCGAAGCTGCTGGGCTGATTGGTTAATGTCAAATACATTTCTGTAGAGAATAAAAATAAAATCCTTACAGCGACTGAGAGTAGGAAACTTTTGTAAGAGATTGTTTTGCAGATACTGCGTACGTCATTTAGGGAAAAGTTGGCCGCAATAGGATTTATTTTGAAGATATCAGTGTTCTGGGATATGGCGCTATTTAGACTGGTGTACAGTTCCCTTTTTGAACTATTCTGGAAACAGCAACTCTTCTAAAACATTGATACCTGAGTAGTAAGTAACCAGGTATACCGGCTCCCCCCTTTTATGAAGACGTCACATAACTCTTTGATACCGACAAGTGACCGTAACTATTTGATATGCGAATTAGCTGATTAATATGCAAATGACTTTGATTAATACGCAAATTGTGTGATCGATACGCGGATTATTAAATTGATAGGCAATCGACCTAATTAATATGCAGATTATTTTGATTGATGCAATTAATATTCAAATTAATTTCGGGGCCAAACAGCGTGGTGCCATGAGGGCCAGACTGCTTGACGCCTATTTAGACTAGGTAGCCATTTTGAATAGGCACCATTTTTAAATTGTTGTTAACCTAACTTTAAAATCCGAAATTTTACAATATGGCGGACGTGCGCTATTTTTAATTTTTTTTTAAATATGGCTACTAGCGCAGTAATTATAAACTAAGTTTAAAATCCATTTTACATTATGGCGCGCTAGTTTTAAAATTGTTATTTCTGAATATATCGCTAGTTTAAGACTCTAGGTTCGAATCCCTTTTTAAGGAAAGCCCCGGGGTCTCCTACAACAAACCCACCCTAGGAATATATGTTATTGTAATAAGGATAATAAATAAATAGACACTTTTTTATATTTACAGATATATACAATGTAGGTTATTTATTAAAAATACAATTTTTGCTATACACTTAGTTTTTAATTATTAATTAGCAGTGTTGTTTGGCGGCAAGCTTGTTTTTACAATTGCATTAAAATACCCGCTAATATAATTTACGCGCTTGTGAAAACACTATATAATAAAGAGAGAGAAGATAAATAAGTTTTAACAGCGTATAATTATTTAGTACAAGATAACTGAAAATAGTATTTTTATACGCAGACTTGAAATGTATTTGTATACAAACACAAACCTATTAGGGGTTACGAGCTACAGAAAGCGGGAGGGTGAATGACCGGCGCATTACCTGCAGTAGCCTTGAAGGACTTTACCCCCCTTCCGCAGGTATTAACTTGCAGCGAGGGAGGGTTATCCTGAAGCTAGTATCGGTGTACAGTACATAGCTGAGTTCTAACACCACACACATTTAACACACAATTTTCTTTTGCGTAACAATAGTTATTGATTACCGTACTTTATATTTTAAAAACACAGTTTGTTTAAACACTTATAAATTAGTAATCACTGTGGTTTGGCGTGTTTAAAATTGAATACACACGTTTGTTTGTGTGACTAACTATGTAACTTGGAAAGAAAATACTTACGCGAAATGCATTGAGGGGTTGTATACTTGCACGAACGGGAAGCAGTGGCGAAGGGCCACTGACCGTTGCAGATAGGCCCTTGCAGCAGGGTTTGAAAGCCTTCGGCAAACTACCCAGACACAGCTGGCTGGTGTGAAAACATTACGCAGCCCCACACACACTTAAAATTTTTAAAGCACAATTTTGTTTTGTACTTACAAAAATTACACAGTTCTTATTTTATTAAACACGTTTCTGCACATTAGCTTAAAAGTTTCAAAATAAAATTCCTTAAACACATTTAAATTTAACTACTGACACCCGACTATAGACTAACTAGCCCATGTTTGCTTAATGTTTTGCATACTTTTTGCGTTCCTTGAAACTTTAAAACAATTTTGTATGCACCTTTTGTAATAATTTTTATTTATTACAGTGTTTTAGCACAGATGTATGCGAAAATTTTAATGCCGGCGTGCTTTTAGCCTAATGTTTAACTTTTAATTGAACAGTAATTTAACTTATTGACAATTGAAGTAGACATTATGTTTACTACGGTAGGGCTGAGCGTGAACGAAGTGAGACGATGGCGTATTTTATTAAATACAACTAGCGTAGTTTTTTATGCTTTTTGTTACTGAAAACGATTTGCCCTTAAGCAACAGCCTTAATTGCAAAAAAACCCTTAAATTTATAAACAACGGTACACAATAATCATGTAACTAACCGCAGAAGAAGAACTGACTAGGCATAGGCATGTATATTCTGGAACTAGAAATTCCGGGCAATATGTACTCCGGACCTTCCAGCTTGTACCTAATCGCTACACCGAGTACACCACTTCGGCTCAAGTAAATATGTAGGCCTTAATAAATAAATATTTTGTTTTTGTCAAATGGCATGTGTAAAGTTTTAGAAATAGTTTGCAACCTGTTTCTAAAATCACGCATTTCAAAAGGGTGGAACACAATTACGATACGTGAAAACACGAGAGGCTAGAGGGATCAGCTCCTTTCCTCATGCTCGGAACGTAAAAATCCTTGCTGATTTTGACAAAAAAAAATTTAGAATTCTAGATCACTGACCATTTTGATAAAAATGACAATAGTTTTTCCTGTTGAAAAGGCAACCGTGTACACTTCCATGCATAAAACGACCCGTCTCTAAGATCTGGACCTGCTTGTATTGTAACACTAAATATGGAATGTTCCTAAAGGGCGTTAGACACTGTCAGTTTAACTGAGCGATTTTACTGAGTGACGTCATACCTGACGGAAAAACTGAGTAAACTGCGTAGTTTTGACGGGCAATAGCGCAGGCCACAGAACTGTCTTTTTTAGTCGCCTTTCACATAGAGAATTGCGCAGTTCACTCAGGGAATCCCACAGTTTCCTCAGTTTGCCTGCCGACATCACGATGGCATCATCGCAAGGCACCCAACCTTCCAAAGTGAATAAAAGGAAGGCGACCCTTGCGTCATTGAAGCGTACAGATTGTTACCTGAACTTTGGAACACAGAAAATAGGCATTATAGAACTGACAAAAAAATTGACAGACTTGATGGGAAACCTGAACTGTGCCCGAGAACATTCAATTCAGTTTTTCGTGCAGTTTTTTGCACAGTTTAACTTAGAGTGTATGGGGCCCTTAACTTGGTAGCGTGCATTATGCGTATTTTGACACCATCACACAAAGTTTCTACCTTCTGCTCGTATAAGCTGTGGGATATCCTGCGTCGGTTTAAATACGCAGCAATCTGCGCATTGACTTAGAATATGTACTGCAGTTCTGTGTAGAGGCTACGTGTGGTTACGTATTGAGTGAGGAGAATTGTAGTACAAATTCTTCTTCAGTTTGCGTTGCTTATATGGTTTCAAGTTAGGAGAGAGGTTCGGATAATGTTAATATTATTGCTAATTTATAAAGAAATTCCTTAGTTTTTTTACAAATTAAAGCCCTAATTATTAGGAATTTTTAAACGACAAATATGGCACCGAGATATTGTAAAAATAATTTTTGACTGTGTGTTCCCATATCTGCAGCGTTAGGGCTGTCATTGCGTTGCTGATAATGGAGTCACAAACAGGCCGTGCCGCTGGGAAGTTACCGCCGTTGCAGGCCTAAGAACGTGTATCTTGCTACATTCATTGCTATCAAGGCGATGTAATGGGAAGGAAGGTCAGTCCGACATTCAGTATCATGATTCGTCACATGACTAGACATTAGCACCCTCACCAACAGCAGTCCCTTTGTTTCAGTCGCCATTGAAGGAGCAGATATGCCCGTGATGCTTTAAATTGTGCCAAAATATGTAATCGTATAAGCTCTAGATAAGCTGATATATGTAGTATACCCACAGTTCATTAAATGCCACACAACAGATTTTACTTTCATTCTTCCTTTGGGGATTTGACGGGATGACAACCCCATCCTTCTCCTGTGAGGGTTTAAACATAACATTTCTAGCGAACTATATAAGCTACATCTGAGCCCCTTTCCCAATGGATTAATCAGGGTACACATGTGATGAAAAAAATGCAGTTCCTAATCTTGTATGATGAGGGTGCACACGACACCAGTACATACCTAGACAGACAAAAACATTCAGGGAAAAGACATCTCCGTAGTGTTGTAATGCTTGGTGTTCCTGTAAGGATAGGTTCTTTGGAAGCGGGCTGTTAGTTTGTCTTGCAGCGTCCCTGAAACCCGTTTGAGAGAATGCAAAATTGTTCCTATACTTCTTTAAGCTCCACGTCATAAAGGCACACCGAGAATGGAGGCGTAGCTCCATGCATTTATAAGCTCGGCATTGTATGGAGGTGAGTTGGTTACTTCACGTGCCAGCCTCTGTGCGTCGGGATGAAGTAGCTCTTTGTGCCCCCCGTGTAGGAGCCTGGGTGCTCGCGAACGCTGGTCTGGATAGTTTCAAAAAAGGAAATTTTTAACCCTGCTGGCAATGGGAAATGGCTTGTAATTGCGTATACATTTTGTTTTTTACACACGGCTTTTATGAAATTGTGTTAGAAGCTATGTTACTTGAAAAAGTAACATAAATAGGATGGAAGGCGACGGTGGATGAAAAGAACACAAGACGAAGTTATCGTTATTGAACTATAACAGGCACTGTCCTCGAGAATAGATTTATAGCTTGAAAATAGACATTTTAGTTAACAACTTGATTTTGCTTAAACTGAAATGAATTAGGACGAAGGGTGGCTTTACAGATTTAGACTGTGCCTTTAAATGTGACGACAGCCGATGAATATAACACCATAATGTTGTGTTTATATTAATTTGTAAAACTTTATATAATGAAGTAATTGTTAATTTGCGTGTTCCTTATTTTTTAGTCAGACAGAAGCTGGCTGTGTGAGCCGTTCATACTGCTTTGCGCAGTTGTAATAATAAAAAATATTGCGTTTTTTGTGCTGTTTTTACGCTAGCGAATATTGCTTGTGTTAATTTTTATGTATGCTAATAATTTTGGACACAGCTTTAACGTTTAGAACAAAGCTTAGCATTAGTTCTTACAGTTAACATGTGTGGAGAGTACGGGATTTGAGGCTAATGCTGACGTTAGGAATGAGCGGGATTCACATCTATACAGATGTCCCAAAACTTATGTCACAGACTTCTCCTGGTTATTCCCCACCTCTAATTAAGCAAAAAAGTTCCTATCAACATGGGTCCAAAAGTGAAAAGGTTCCGAGATATCCACTTACGTTCATGTGCGGGTATCCTTTGAGGTATTACATAAGATGTTCGAAGTGCTGACCATTTGCCACAACACATCCGTTCAGACGTCGCATCATGGATTCCCTGACGCGTTCCAGCTGACCTGGTCGGTTCCTGATAGCACCAAATGTAGCTACGATACGTTCCCATAACTCGTCAACGTTGGTAACGGGTGTTGAGTAAACTTCACTTTTAACGTGGCCCCAAAGCTAGAAATCGATAGGATTGAGATCCGGGGAAAGAGGGGGCCACTCTACTGGCCCGTTACTCCCGATCCACTTCCCAGGGAAATGGTCATTCAGGTACTGACGTGCTATGCGGCTGAAATGTGGTGGATCCCCATCATGCGTGAACCACATGCCTACTCGCAACTGCAAGGGAACATCATCAAGCACATAAAGCAAGATGTCTTGCGTCAGTCGTTCCAAAAATTCCCGCACTACTCACTGTATACGAGTTATTGCATACCCTTCCGTACGCTAAGCATTACTCATAGTAGCGTGTTTCTTGCTGATCACAGCATTTCTCGGATTTCTACACAGCAGTGGATATCTCGGAACTCTTCACTTTTGGACCCATGTTGATAAGAACGTTTTTGTTTAATTAGGGGTGGGGAATAACCAGGAGAATTTTGTGACATAGGTTTTGGGACACCCTGTATATTATGTACAGGGCCAACTTTCTCTGTTACATATACATCTGTGGCCTTCAGTTAATATTTCGTATCTGATGTAATCAGGCTGGTAATATGTCTGTAAGATCACTCTGATTTATTTATTTATTTAAAAACACCTGAAAAAATGGGTCAGAAATGATGCACGGGGCGAGCAGTTTATCTAACAAGAGACGTCCTAAAAGCCTTATTGTCGGAAGGGGATGTGTAGGTAGACAGTATATCTGGCGTGCGCCTTGTATTGCGGAAATACACTGCAAACATTTGTAGCGCGTTTACTTTCAATTAGCGTTTAATTGCATGTAACACAAACACTTGCTTTGTAAAAAACACAAATAAAATTACTTGTACTTATTAACACAAATATGTAAATTTGTACAAAAGCACTTGCTTCGTAGAGCTGCAGCTTCTTACAAGCGTAGCGCAGCGTAAAATATCCAACTATGGTTGAGAAGTTGCAATATATAGCGCAACAGTAAACTACAGTATTTATTTTCTTAATGCATTTTTAAACATTGGATTATAAACTTTAATGAATTTTTGCGGACGTGTTACTTAGATGTTATTTACATCCTGCTTTGTCTTAATGCATTTTTAAACATTGGGTCATAAACCTTAATTAATATCTGCACGTGTGCCCGGATGTTAGTTAATGGATTTCACATCCTGCTATCGATCAAAATACAATGTGCAAGCAGTTCGTAAGTAGTAAAAAATTTCCGTTTAACATTTAACTACTTCCGTCGGAAATAAGGCGCCAGAAAGTCGTCCTCATTGAGCCACGTAGTGTCCATCGTCAACACAAGGACGTATATCTAAAGGTAAGCATTAATTTAACAAACGAACTGTTTTTAACAATTATCGGCAAAATGTTTCCTCATGCAAGTAAATCGCAAGTTCCGTGGCTAAAATAAACACGCAAGAATTGTCTGCTGTTTGTAAGTAACACTAATTTTCAAATGTTTGCCGTGTATTTCCGCAATACAAGGCGCACGCCAGACAAACTGTCTATGTAAACATCCCCGTCCGACAATAAGGCTTTTTGGGAGGAAGCCTTTTGTCAGATAAAAAAGTTATTAATAAAACGACAAGGCAGAGTGCAGCTTTACATGAAGGCCTGACATACAGGTGCAGGTAAAGTTCACCCTATCGACCGCCATGAAAGCACAGAGGGGTAGATGTATAACTTTACTCTTTCTTTAACCTCGGCGTTAGATGTGGGGGTAGGTCATTAACGCCACGCCCTGGCCGCTTTACCTCCGGGAATTATCCGGTATAGGAGGTTGGGAGGGCCCCGGGGCGGTGTGGACGAATGCACGAAGGCCTCAATACATTTCGCAATATGCATTTTATAGATTACCTAAAAAAAAAAAAAGACAGTAATGCGTGAAACAAGTATTGTGGTCGCTTGTTGGTTGATTGCCGGTCCCAGTGGCCGCGCGGTCTAAGGCTGCTTGTCTGCTGAGACTGTGGGTTTGAATCCCGCCGGGGGCATGAATGTCTCTCTCTCTTGTAAGTGTTTTGTGTTGTCAGGTAGGGGTCTTTGCAACGAGCTGGTCACTCGTCCAGAGGAGTCCTACTTACTGTGGCTTGTCGTTGTGTGTGATCTGTAAACCTCATGATTGAGGAGGCCCTGGCCGGCGTTGGACCGCAGCCCCACAAGGGAAAAAAGTTTGAATGTAGATCCCGGTGGCTGTGCGGTCTAAGGCCTAGGTTTACGGCCGCTTGATTGCTGGAATCGCGGGTTCGTTTCCCGCTGAGGAAATGGATGTTCGTCTCTTGTGTTTGTTGTGTGTTGTGTAGCTAGCGGCTTCTGCGACGGGCTGATCTCTTGTTCAGAGGAGCCCTATCCTCCGTGTGTGTGTGTGTGTGTGTGTTTGTGTGTGATCTAGAAACCTCAACAACGAGGCAGCCTAGTTCCGTGTTGGACTGTAACGCCACAGAAAATGAAAATGAATAGGTTGATTATTTTGTGTTCGATTGTACGTGAAGCATTATATAATCTCAGTAGATGACATGTCGTTAAATAAACTAGAAATTTAATTACGTTATACTTAACTGAGTCGAGATATGAGGGTGGGTATGTGTTCCCTAATTTTAATTTGTTGTGCTTTGTGTGTGTCTGTTCTGCCAAGCACACCGCAGAGCTGGCGTGCTTCAGCATAGTGCTGCTCTGCCTAAATATTCATAGTGCAGCTACGATGCGAGAGTAGTGTTCAAACGTGAAGTGTCCAAGACACACCAGTTTGCCACACAGTATCATACCCACACATATCGATAGCTGCCTTGCCGTATCAAGAGACTGTAGTGCACGTACTGCCAATGTCAGGTTCGTCAGTCATTGCCATCAGAGTTCATAAAATGCTAGGGCATAGACTAGTGTTGAAGGTTGTGCAGTTTTGTCTGCAGAGAATCAGACCTTCTAATGCATTAAGCACAATGTTAACTTTGTGTGTATACCACTTGCTTTGACATTAAGAAAATCTTGCATTTTTCCCACAAACAAGCAAGCAAACTAACTGACTATCAAAAAAGTAAAATACCTAAATGACTGACTGGCTGTCGTCATCGTATCTATCTGTAGTATTATTGATATTAACAAACACTGTACATCTTCGCTCTAAATATTTTGTAGGGAAAGTGGCTTTTCTTCTCAACAAGTATAAGGGCTTTGATTTATTTGGTCGAAATATCAATAATATATATAATAATTATTATTATGTGGCTTCTTGTGATTTAAAATTATTACCTCGTAATTCGCTAGCTATCGCTATATTCGATTATAGACCTGAGACGTTGCTTGTTGTAAAAAAACCTTCAGGTTCTATAGTGAATTAAGACATGAATGTAGTTGATAAATTTAGACGATTTGAGTTACACCCTACCTAAAATCTAACGCCAGAAGGAAACTGCAATGGAGTTGACGCCGTCACTTGAAAAGTGAAACCTTTTAAGTGCTCAGGTATCGATTTAATCCCAGCTGAACTTCTCCAGACAAGCGGCAGGGCACTGCCATTGGAGATGAATGCAACTGCCCCCTCCATTTTGAACAAAGACGAATTACGGTAGCAGGTAAAGATGTCAACCTTTGTCGTTATTTATAAGGCGGGAGAATTAGTAGCGCAGTTTTTCCGAAGACTTTCTGAAAATCGGTCCTAGTTTTAGATGTTGGCCCCGTGTGATATTAGGGTGTGTTTGCGACGTTTCGGAAGAACAGGGACGACTCTAAATATTTAGGCCGCGTATTCTTTCGAAACATCGGCTACCAGACGAATTGAAGACACCAAAGTAGGATCCTCATCAGCCTTTAATCAACGCGAAGGCAAAAAAAACGGCAATCACGAGGAATCCATTATCGTCTTCATATAAAATGCTCCTTCATGTCCTATGGTACGTTTATTGCCATTCATGAATGGGATTATTGTTAGTTTCCTAATGTGGATTCCGCTGTAATAGGCTAAGTATTGAGCATTTAATTGTTGTTTCGCGGGACTGGGCTGCTGGACCCTGAAGATGAACCCACTACGATCATTCGAAACGTCGGGAAGTATTCACCCATCTGCACAGTTCAACATTCCAGAAGACTTTAACCTCATTTCGCAATTGAGTATGCATCCGAAACTTTTCTAGAAAATAAAATGAAATTGTTGGATCGACGATTCAGCTACCTGCTTAAAGCAAAATTATGCACTTCGCAGTATGAACCGCGTGGCATCGCTTCAATTCGAAGTGCGGGAAGGAAGCCTCGATTGTAGCAATGGTTACAATGAATGTGTATGATATTTGTAATAAGAATTTACTTAAGTAAATCCGTATCTGATACTTGTGTTGAAACAAGTCCTTTACATTTTCTTTAATTTTGCCTTAGTAGAAAACGGTATATGGAAGGGTAAGAGCGTAAGAAGAAATAGAAGTGAATGGCGCCGTATACACTAGCATTGTAGGTGTTAACTAAGAAATAATAATGGGATAACTGGCACGAAGAGCCGGAAGACGTTGCAGAAGGCACTCCATTTTCGACCATGTACATCACATGTCACATAAACCGACACCAGTTCGGCTCTGTACGTCACACCCCACATACACGGATTTGAAAACGAACAGGAGTTGTTGGCGTACTGGAACGAGATATTATTGTCTAGTAGTTTCAGATGTGCACCATTTACCGAGACGTATTTGTAGGGAAATTCTTTTTATGTTGGATTTGATCCATTTTTGCACCACCCTTATGCTTAGACTTTTATGGCTGTGGCATAGATTTCGCTGTGTGACGTCAAGAGTTTATTAGCCTACATTGACGTCATAGAGGCAGTGGTGAGTACCTTAAGTCACAATAAACAGAAACACTACACCTGCCCTGGTGCTATGATGTCACAAGCGTACGGGCCATCCTTATACGTGCTTGGACTTTGATGGACATCCTGTTGAATAAATTCAAAATGTCGCAGGACCTGATGTCGAGTTACTGTATTAAAGTTTCAAAAGTAGACGTAAAGAGATACCTTTTGTATGTTATGTGTAAGAATTAATTGTCAGTATTTGGCTTTCATTGCTTAGAAAACAAGTTGTGCGAAGAAATGCTTAACTACGGTGTTGTCACACCCAAAAACCCTGTGATGCGTAAAATCGTTATTTTATTTGTTTGATGTATATAACAGACATTTTTAATACTTAGCTAACGGATACTCAGCACCCTACTCTTTACGTTTTTCTGCAGCGCTGTGTAACATGGAGGTGCATGAACACTTGAGAGTATTTTTTTGTTAACATCTTACTCTCTGGATATCTGTATTATCATTATCATTGTCGCGCCCGGCGATTTTAATTGCGCCAAGCAAAAGTTTAAATTGCAGGTAACGTGTGCGAGTACGATGTAAGGCGTGTCTGTATGTTTGTGTGAGTGTATAGTCCTACGTTCACTTCGTTAAAAGTCACCGGAGATACCACACACACCCACCCCACATCCGCTTCTTTAGGGGGACTTCGTCACATACCCCTCTGTTTAGACTCACCCCTAAGGGTTGCATGATTTGTACGCCCTCTTTTTGAAACAAAAGCCATGCGTTCAAACGCTCCAGCTTATGCCCATGTATGGTAATGCTTGGGGTTTAGACAATGTTCTATGACGTATTTAACCCCACGATTTTGATGCTATATAAGCAGGAGATCTGAAGGTCTGTGGCGAACATGCTGGCCATCACTTGTTGCAGAGATCTCTATCCGAATTCGTCTCAAAATTTCTTAGCTATAGCAGTCTAGCTAAAAGCTCAAGTTTTAATTATCTAATATTACGTTGTTTCATTTATCACTTATAGTGCACTTCATCATTTACTTTTCTTGTTTATGTCATCCAACATAACTCACAAAAACCCATTTCTTCTCCCCTTCAAGAGTTGTGATTGGAGTCGTAAATATCAATTCTTTAAGTGTCCAGCACGGACTTCATACCAGTTTTCCTCGGTTAACCACCTGCTCGGTCAACACCGGCGTTCCTGATTTCGGCCATCATGCTCGGGATATAACATCTTCTATGAGTGTAAATATTTTTCGATTTTTGATTCGGAGGCCCTTAATTGTGAACTGACTGTGAGAAGGCATTTTTTTTGCTTTGAAATTCTAACTAGAATGTTGAAATTTGTATGGGCGTAGAGTTTTGAATTTTTTTTACATTCACTTTGGACAAGACGAATGAATGAATGAATGAATGAATGAACGAACCAATTAAGAATATTGTCGAATTGAGAAAGGGTAGTGAAAGTGCACCCTTGTACAGGCACTGAGACTCTGTACGGCCCATAGGGGGAGTAGAGGTATAGCTCTACTCTTTCTTGACCACGGCACTAGAAGGGGGTGAGGGGTCAGCGTCACGCCCGGTGAGAAAGGGTAATTGTGCGATATTTTCACAGAAAGGTTGGCAGATTTACCGTTCCTAAACCATACAGATAAGCTAGTCCAGGAAAAATATCAAATACTTATTGAATTAATGCGGGAACAGCCTGTGGGTGTTGTGAGTTCAATGCTTGGGTTTTCCTATCCTGTAGCAGCAATATCCGTTAAATACTTCTACCTGCCTGATGATGTATAGAATAGGCGTCTTATACGTGTGACAGTTTTAATGTCTGTTTCATGTGTTTAGTTTTCTACAGTATAATTTCCCTGGGGACGTGACAGTGACAGTTGCTTTACAGGGGTTGATATTCATAATTAGACTTTATGAAAAGCGTATGCGACAGAACAGAGCATCAGCTATACATATACTTCAAGAAAGCCCATGATTCAGATAGGAACGAATCAGAGTTCTGTTCAGGAAGAAATTAAGAGGAAATTGAAGTAAGGGAATGCTTGTTACCATTCGGTGCAGAGTTTTTGTGTCGTCCAGCTTGCTATCCAAAAACATAGAGATTAAGATATACAGGTCAATAATGTTTCCTGTTGTTTTGTAAGAGTGTGAAACTTGGTCGCTTACATTAAGGGAGGAACGTAGATTGAGGGTGTTTGCGAATAAGGCCCTGCGCAGAATATTTGGACCTAAGAGGAAGGAGTTAACAATGAAGCGGAAAAAAATACACATTGAGGAGCTTACTGATCTGTACTACTCACCAAATATTATTGGGGTGATCAAATTGAGAAGAATGAGAGGGGCGGGACATGTAGCACGTATGGGGAAAGGAGAGGTGCAGGTAGGGTTTTGGCAAGGAAACCTGAGGGAAAGAGACCACTTGGAAGGCCCAGGCGTAGATTGAAGGATAATATTAAAGTGGATCTTCAGGAAGTGGGATAGGGGATGGGACTAGTTTGATGTGGCTGAAGATAGGTCCAGGTTGCAGGCTCGTGTAAACCCAGTAATGAACCTTCAGGTTCCATGAAATGTGGGGAATTTCTTGACTAGCTGGGAACCGGTTAGGGTCACAACAAGGACTTTGCTCAGTGGTGTAAGTAAGTAAGTAAGTAAGTTAGTAAGTAAGTAAGTTAGTAAGTAAGTAAGTAAGAAAGAAAAGTAAGTAAGTAAGTAAGTAGTCGACAGAAGATACCTGAATCTAAGCAATGTTGAAATGTTAATTTCATTATTACAAGTCCTAATGTGGGTGTTCCAAGCCGCATACCTTGGTTCGAGGTTTACTAACTGCAAGTCGTACGTCCCCATTGGTTATTAAATTCAGTACCCAAGAAAATAAATATTTTCATTCATCGTTGTAGTTAGAATGTACCTTTGATATAATAAATATTACGAGAAATCATATAAATTGCTTTGTTTTGTGCTACTCATAACATGGAACGTTGCTTGGGTCACTGACTTTAAAATCTGCAGGTAATTTTTTGTTATCAGTACTGCAAAATGAAAATTGTCATACACCTCACAGGAAAAATGTGAGACGATGATTTAAGTGAAAGTTATGCATCCAGTTTTGGGTCCTTCATAGGTCTAGAATTTCGTGGGAAAAGACTAACTACGCAGGAGGCGTAGGTATATTGGAAGACGTTTGCCGTATTCGATTAATGTAGGGAACTATGTTAATGGTCAGCCCCATTGTTAGGCGCATTCGCAAAATTTCGAGAAGCGAATGTTAGTTTCGTCATGCCTGCCTGTCTCTCCGCATAAAACAACTCGGCTCCCAATGGGCGGATTTTCGTGAAATTTGATATTTGAATATTTTTCGAAAAACTGTCAAGAAAATGTAAGTCTGATTGCAATCTGACCAGAATAATGGGTACACTACATGAAGGCACATGTACGTGCGAGATAATGTAACGCTGAATCCTTCGTAGAATGAGAAATGTTTCAGACAAACGTTGCAGAGAAAATCAAAACACGCGTTTTATGTTCAATTCTTTTTTTCCCAACGAAAATCTTGCCGTTTATGAGATCATCATCACCATTATCATCATCATCTTCCTCCATGGATTAGGTCGTTTGACCTGTTCCGGCATCGACGCGTTGCCATCCTTTCCTGGCGTCCACGATCTCTTCGTCCACGGGGTTTGTAGTTGAGGGCGTGTTTCGCCAGTCTGTTGTTATCCATTCTCTCAAGGTGGTTGATCCAGTTTTGTTTGTATTTGGTTCGTACATCTTGTATTCCAGGGATCTGTAGCTCTTTTCTCATGATTTCGCTTCTTGTTTTGTCTAGTCTTGTTTATCCCTTAACACTTCTTAGAAAGCGCATCTCTGTCGCTTCTAGGCGAGTCTTGTCCCGCTTCGTGGTTATCCATGTTTCGCTACCATAAAGTGGTTTAAGTTTATGAGATAATATGGAAAAATACAGTAGAGCCGGATAGGCCACAGATGACAATATGGCGCTTGCGCATTGCATGCTGAATAAATAAGGCTACAGACACACACTCACAATATGTAATACATACTGTTGTTCCACGGCAACGATGGTTACGCGAACGCGCCTCAATGTTACGTTATGCGTACATTGCCTCTCTTTTTAATACGAAACTGTGTAGCCTGAATTGCTTCAGTTCAAATTGAATCAACGGCAATTGACACATCTCGTAATCTGTGTTAAGGTTTGTGTTGACCAATACTTATATAAAACTCTTGATTACATCAACACAACAAAGTTTTTAGGTGCTTAATAAGGCGACATTTTTCGCCCCTGTAGGTCATCATGAGGCCAACACAGGGTAATGTAAGACATATACTGGAGTGGGCAGTACACTATCCATTTGCTGTGTACACACGTGAATTATGACTGTACAGTGTGGCATCTGCAGCCTTTATTAGCTGTGCTGTAAGAGTTTTAATTATGCATAAATGAACATCTAGGTGAATGCGATGCGCCATGTTGCAAGTACATGCTTGAGGAAATTATGTGTTTACCAAATTGCAATACATGTTTTCACTCCTGACTCATCTAAAACCAGAGTATTTGCAGTCGAAATTCCAATTGCGTTACCACAGTGTCATCAGTAATGACTCTGGTTTATTGCATATGGGGGGTTGACATGCTGGGCAGATTTACGTTTTTAGAGTGCCTTCGTTATTTTCATCAGTTCCTGCACTGTATGTGTGGCGATTATATATATATGCGTAGAAACGAATCTAATTGGTTGATGCAGAATGGAAAATAAAATGCATAAATACACCAGTAGAATGGGCCTTAATTTCAGCGAATAAATGCATGGTGTACTCTCACGCCTTACAAATACCATGAAATGTACCTTTGGAAAATAATTTTTCCGACGTCATACACAGTGCCGCTATTATGAGACGTCACCGAAAGGAAACTTGGGACATGACATCGGCAGGACAACTCGTAGCGTAGAAGCACGTGCTTGATCTTGACAAGGAGTGCACATGCTTGTGTTCTACATACTCGTAAACATTTCAGGCACCTGTCTCGTGTTGTACTAATTTTAACTATAGAAGACGCGTGTTTTGGTTATTATAAATTCCGCGTGAAAGTGCGCTTAACCCAAGAGCGCATGTTTTTCATTTTAAGTATAAAATTTGATGACACTGTTCTCGTAAAGTAATATTGTCTTGCTTTCTTACTTTCTTTGCTTTATTTGTCTGTCGTTGCTGTTATGATAAGATACAACGACAATCCGGCGATAATGGAATATGCATTAGGTGGGATATTTGGGGTTGTCAAGGAGGTCAATATGTCATGTGACGTCGTGTAGTTTGGTAGGTGGTAATCATCAACCAAACTGCGAGACGTCGCACCTCACAAGATCGCAGTATTATTTAATTCATTTTTATTCGAAAGCCAATTTTTCGGACGTTTCGTGTCTTCCATATAGTTTCTTCTACAGGGGTAATCCCACTTCTAAAATTGTAATGTGTGTTACATCTCGAATAACATGCGGGGATAGTGGCCAGTGCAACACTGAGTTTCATAGAATCCACAAGTTTATCACCGCTGGTCCACCTGATTTTGATGATCGAATTGAAACACTGCACTAGAACACAATTTAATAGAATTCTTTTACTTTCCGAATGACCTCTCGTGAAAGTTTCAAATAGAACTTTTTTACGCATTTTCTTTTTTTCATATTTACAGCAAATTTAACAAGTTTAAACCTTTCTGAAGAATGGCAGGGAATTATACTGAAACAAAAATGTGATTATTGTGTAAGCAAAGAATGTGGACGTTAATTTTTGTCTAATTATGTAATCAACAAAGTATGAAAGGTTTATAGATTAAAACACTTTTTTTTTCAGTTCCCACTTGTTTCGTCCTTATCGACCATCTTCAGGGAACCAATCTTGAAACCACTGAAGAGTTAGTTACATGGAAACAGTAAAACCACAAGAAATTATTCATATATAAATTAAACATTAAAAGTTAAAAATGCACCTTGTTACGTTAAAGTTGTTTGTGAGAGGGCCTCTCACATTTCTAAGCTGGCGTACTGCTAAATTAAATTTAACAGTTTTTAATGCGTCACCATTTTGTGTACTGGAATAACAAAGCTTGAAATGGACAGCCTGGCTGACAGCGGGAATGGTTATGTAAAGTTGCCAGCAATTCTGCGTAGTACCAAATATATGTGGCTTATGTTTTATTTATTTTTTAAAATTGTTATCCCTTTTTATTTTTAGATTTTTTTAATTAAGGCCGCGTATTTGTGAATTGTGGTTGGAATACCACTACAGTTTGAGAAACCATGGTCCAGTAGTCATTACAGTTAAATAACATGTCAAGAGTTTCATATTGTGGCTTTATGTGTAATCAGATACTGTTTTTACGCCATTTTGTGAAGGGAGTGGCGTTTCACGGGAAGCTTAAACGTCCGCCTGGGGCACCATGTTACTGGCGCCAGACCGTGTGAAATTATTGTCGAGGCCATGACCGAGTGTGTAGGGATGGCGTGTGCCACCACCACACGATTGCTACGTTTTCTCAGATTCCGCGTTAGGTCAGCGCTTAAGGCGCCTAAAAAAGAGAGACACGCTTAACACTGTGTGTTACAACTGTATGCATTTATCAAGAACGATTTGAGAACTTACTGAAAGTTCCAGACGGATTAGTCTGGTCTTGAGCTCGATTCTGATTGTTGGGAATGTGTGGAACAGCCGCAGGATAGGCGTGGCCTTTTGCACCGATTAGGTAGGTGGGGCTTCGTGTGCAGATGGGAGCTATCCAACCTTCTTGGGAACTGAGGATCCTTGTTGAAATACAACATACTGGTGGGAAACAGTCGACCAGAAGGAAATATGTAGTCGATATACTCGTTGATTTCCATGCGTGTCCGGCTCAGCTGTTTTACGATTCATTGCTACGTCGGTCAGTTGATGTGCGGAAGAGAGTGTGCCACTGTACGTATATCCTTGTCCACCATTGCTGTTTTTTTATGCACGAAGGTTCTTATGTACTCACGTTGTTATTTATAAAGTGAAATCAGAGGTTTGTTTCTTCTTCTCGTTTCAGGAACAAAAACAAATTGTTGTGAGTCTTGTGCACCAACTGATTTTCGTCCAGTACGGTGGAAGGTAATGCCACTGCAGGAAGCTCCGATTCTCAGATCTCTCTTCCTCCTTATCAATGTGGAGGCACTCCAGTACATTCATGCGACAAAAGAATTGTGATGCGGAGGTGCTTATTCCGAATTTCAGCCACGTTAGCGGCCAACCATACAGATTTTAAGTGTATCATCCTCGCTGTGTCACTGTCGGTACGTAACAAGAAATTAAGACATTCAGTCTATACAAAACACTTTATTAAGATGATCAAGAAAGCTACATGTTTCGGTTGTTTAAAACAACTGTCATCAGGTTTCTTATTTCATAAGTGCGTAAAGAAGGAAGTCAAGTAGCCCAGTGATGGTCGTTTTACACAACCGAAGTGTTTAGCTTTCTTGATCACCTCAACAATTGTTGCGTATTGACTGATTCTTATTTATTGTCACATCGATATGGACACGGTTGGTATGACACACCACATTAAAACCGTAAACGCTAGTCGGCCCATGTCCACCAATTTCAGAATTTAAAAGGAAATTTTGTAGCTGCAACGTCAATATATATTTTAACAAAAAATGCCTCCACAACAGTTTAACCACAAAATTTGCTAGGATCAAGGTCCCACATTCCTCCCCAGCTGCTAAAAGCAGACAAATGAAAGAATGTGTTTTGAGCTTAAAGGAAGACAAGGTTTTTATACGCAAAAAAAAAAATAATTCGTGAATTATACCAACTTCACTTGCTTCTAGCTAACATGTGGAGTAGTCTGTGGCCCTGCGTAGAAAACATAATTGCAGATAAACTGTAAATAATCTTCAAAAGAAAGTACCGAAGATTAGACAAGGTAACAAATTGCCTAGCACGTAATCAAGTTAAGGCTCCGGATACACAGTAACGTTTTCTCCCAGAGTCATTAATAAGACCGATATAGACTTCTCTAATGAGGAATTATTCTGATTAAATATAGGAATGAAATACAGCGTGCACACGAAAAAAAAAAGGCTGGGTAACTAACCTTGCCTTTGTAGCTGAAACAGCCATTTGTTGTTTACCTGACAGTGACTGCGAATACTATAGATGGCGAGTTGCTAAACGCCTTGAGTCACTGTATGATTAAAACAAACAAATTTGTGATCATAAAGATAAACCAGAAACGAAAATACGTAAGACACTTAAAATGCAATGGTCCTCACCAACCAAGGTGTGCAGTAGTGCAACTTGAGACACAAGCCGCTCACTTCCCTGCACACAAGACCGTCCGGGCGTAGTGAGTAAATACATCCGACCGGAGGTGAGCCTGTTTAAACGCAACACGGCGGATCTAGAGGAGTAAACCTCGAAAAAAAAATCCCCTAATCCAAGGTGTACACTACCGTGCCGAGGGACTACAGATGCATCTGCGGTGGAGGGTAAGAAACCAAGAACGGTGAACTTCGAGAAGTGGCGACCCTCGGATTCAAACAGCGTTACAGTGGCAGGCGGGGCTATACTGCAGTGGACAGAAGACATCCCTAGCTACTCGTGGGACAGCGATGATGATTAGAAAACAAGATAATACACAACTAGAAAGAAGGAAAGAGCAGAGGTCCTCTAACAGCACTGAAGAGAACGGTAACCATACCAAGGAAACTCAACTCTCAGATTTCACCTAACATCGGAGTCGGGCAAGAAAATGGAAAGAAATTGAACCAACGAATCCGATGGAGCCGAGAGGAGATGAAGGAAGTGTTGTGGTGTTTCACGTACAGTACATTAAAGAAAAGACATTAGGAGAAAACTATAAGGAAGCGTATAAATTATGGAGAGAGAGGACCCCAATGACGAGAATGAATATAGATGCAAAAGCATTGTTAAACCAGAAGAACTACATCTTAAAAGCTAAAAGAATACGGCTGTTGAAATTGATGAGATAAAATAAAATATTGGACTTAAAATAGCGGATGACATAGAAGATAACACAAACGGAGTGAATGGCGACAAAGTGGATACAAATGTTTTAGAGCACCAGAAGAGAGATCAAGAAAGTAACGATACTGGCTTCGGTAAAGTAGATAACAACAAACACCCACATGCTGAAGGAGAGCAGCACGTAGTTAGGAATAAGCTAAAGAAGACCTACAAATAATGTGGCATAAGGCGAGGATCCTACAAATGTCTGAAAGGGAGAAGCTGCCAAAACTAAAAACAAACAGCAAATTGATAAAGCTTCAGGAAGAAGTAAATGGTGTAATTGAAGACCTTTTAGAAGAAAATGAAATGGACATAACAGATATAAACAACCTGATATACGCCGCAGCTAAATTCATGACACAGTCACTGAATGGGCCCAGCAAAAGAAGTAAAAATGGAAGAAATGTAAAGTTGTGGAAAATAAGAATGGAGAAACAGATAAGCAGCTGGAGAAAAGAGTTATCAATAATAGCTGAAACTGGAACAGGCTCTGATAATGGGAAGCTTAACAGGAAAAAGAGGAAGATTTTAAACAAATACAGAGTGACAGACGCTAAGGAAGTTGCACAGTTGACAGAAACATTGAAGCAGAAAGTGAAAGCAAAAGCCCAAAGAATTAGAAGGTATGAAGAAAGGGAAACCCAGTGCAGTCAGAATTAGATGTTTAAAAGAAGACCCCAAAAAATTTTACAGAAACCTGGGCATGAAGAATATAGAGGCCAGAGAACCTTCCTCTATGGCAGAAGCAGACACTTACTGGAAGTATCTATGGGGAGAAGAAGCACAGCATAATGAAAGAGCAGAATGGATAAGAAGGGAACAGAAAGGAGAAATTAGTCATATGGATTGGATGCCTATACAGATTACGGAAATTACATCATATTTGTCAAAAACTCACAATTGGAAATGATCAAATACAAAATTACTGGCTTAAAGCTTTCCCAGCTACTCACAGGCATATGACAAAAATACTTCAATGCAATAATAGAGGAACCGGAGAAGGCACCTGACTGGCTGACCACAGGAATAACTTATTTGATACCAAAATCAGGAGACAGCAAGGAAGTCAGAAACTACCGACCCATTACATGCTTAACGACCATGTACAAAACCCTAACAGGAATAATAGCCAAATGAATCTCCACACATTAGGAAGAGCAGAGCTTACTACCAGCAGAGCAAAAAGGATGTCACCCTGGAAGTAAAGGTCGCAAGGATCAGTTAATGATATCAAAGGCAATATATGAAGACTGCAGGGGAAGGAACAAGTATTTAAGTATAACCTGGATTGATTACCAGAAATTATTTGATAGCGTTCCAAATAGCTGGGTGGAAAAGTCAATAGGATTGGTAGGAGTGAACAGTAAAATTGTTAGATTTTGTAAACTGTCTATGGAGAAATGGAACACAAGGCTTAATTTAAAAACAAAACAGGAAGTAATGCAGTCACAACCCATTCAGTTACGAAGAGGAATATTCCAAGGTGACTCTCTTTCGCCATTACTCTTTTGCATAGCACCAATTCCATTAACAAACGAGTTGAACAGAGCTGATTGTGGATATCAAGTACATGGAACTGAGAGGAAAATAAGTCACTTATTGTATATGGATGACTTCAAACTGCTATATAGAAATGAGAATGATTTGAAGAATGAAATTAAAATTGTGCAAACAATTAGAGAAATATATAAATATGAATTTTGGTTTAGAAAAATGTGCAAGAATAATTTTAAAAAGAGGTAGGGTCCAAAGCAAAATGCATATAGAAAGCACACTTGAGAACGACATAAAAAAACTGGACCCGAGGAAAGCATATAAGTATTTAGGCATAGAAGAGAGTTTTGACATACATCGTAAGAATGAGAAGAAAAGTTTAAGAAGGAATACTTGAGGAGATTGAGACTAGTTTTGGGTACAGAATTAAGTGCAAAGAATAAAATTCAAGCAATTGGATCATTGGCAGTACCATTACTTATATATAGTTTTGGAATTGTTAACTGGCACCAACAAGAACTGCAAAAACTAGACCGGAAAACGAGGAAACTCTAACCATTCATGGACAGCATCACCCACAGGCAGATGTAGATCGCTTGTATATTCCCAGAAAACAGGGAGGATGGAGGCTGATGCAGTTAGAAGCAGCCCATGCAGTAGAAATTACAAAATTGTGGATTATGTAGACAGGAAGGAAGACCCACTAATACAGGTTGTCAGAACACACCAACACAACGCCGACTCAGCAGTGTTACAGACAGCTAGATGCCTCAAGACAGAAGTACAAAGAGAAACAAGAACAATGAAGGACAGCGTAGCGGAGAAAACAAAAGAAAGATGGCACAGGAAGAGGTTGCATGGACAATTGCTACGTAATTTAGATGAAAAGCTGGTGGATATTGAAGAGTCATATCGCTGGCTAAATTATGGCGACATCAAGGGAGAAACAGAAAGTACAATAGTGCAGCTCAGGACCAAGCATTTAGTAAAAACTATTTTAAAGACAAAATTTTGAAGGAAGAAATTGAGAGTAAATGTCGGTTATGTAAACAACATGAAGAAACTATTGCCCACTTAACCTCGGGATGCCCCGTTTTGGCGAAGAACGAATATTAAATGAGTCACGATAAAGTTTGTACACATTTACATTACTCAATATGCAAAGCCTTAGGTATTGAAACCACAGACAAATGGTACAGACACATGCCCAAGCCAGTGTATGAATCAAGCAGAACACACAGACGGAGAAGTTACAGCAAATAGACCAGATATAATAATTAAAAACTGAAAAGGGAAAACATGCACACTGATAGATGTGGCAATACCTACAGACAGAAATGTGCAAAAGGAAGCGGAAAAGAAGTTAAAATACAAGAGTTTGTGTATAGAGATAAAACGAATGTGGAACCTGAAATGTACGATTATACCAGTAATAATTAGAGCTACTGGAATAGTAACGAGAAGCTTAAGGAAACATTAGGAAGCTGTACCAGGAAAACATTCGATAGATTCACTACAAAAGACAGCTATACTTGGAACATCGCACATAATACGGAAAGTACTGCAATGTAAAGCTTGAAGCCTGAGCGGTGGGGATCACCGCTGGTTCAAGAGAAGTACCAGGCAGAAAAGGCCTGTGACAAGATACATCCATATCGTATAATAATAATAATAAGGGCTCAATGGGTATTGGAGAGGTAGTACCTTTGTAAGGGGTTGACCCTGCACTGTTCCTCACCAGCCCAGGTGTGCAACAGTGCAACTTGAGGCACCAGCCACTCACTTCCCTGCACACAAGACCGTCCGGGCGTAGTGAGTAACTACATCCGACCAGGGGTGAGCCTGTTTAAACGAAACACGGCGGATCTAGAAGAGTAAACCTCGAAAAAAATCCCCAAGTCCAAGGTGTACACTACCGTGCCAAGGGACTACAGATGCATCTGCGGTGGAGGGTAAGAAACCGAGAACGGTGAACTCTGAGAAGTGGCGACCCTCGGATTCAAGCAGCCTTACTGCGGCAGGCGGGG
>Ga0131853_10004068_pt1 | contig 26238 bp, 25 predicted proteins | sample TergutLab28metaG_FD_92764 | JGI IMG/M metagenome (GOLD analysis project Ga0131853, IMG submission 92764) | Labiotermes labralis P1 segment gut microbial communities from Petit-Saut dam, French Guiana - Lab288 P1 (version 2) (version 2) | ecosystem: Host-associated > Arthropoda: Insects >... | reverse complement strand
ATAACAAGTTTGGGGAAGCCAAATATAATTTCTTTAAAGAAAGACCTTACCTTAATCCTAAATATTATCGTGAATTTAAGTTTTCTCTTATTGATTTTCTTTAGGCACTGTTTGTACACTCCCGGTAAAATAAAATTGTTGACAGCCGGCTTTTTCGGGGTTATAATTAGCTATATCCGTATTACTCGGAGCAATCTCACAGTAATTAAGAAGGCGCATAACTATGGACTTAGTCTTGCAAAATATTGGCCTTTTGGCCACCCCAAATGGTAAAGCCGCTCAAAAAGGCGCTGCACAAGGGCAAATTACCCTCATAGAAAATGCCTCTATTGGTATAGATGGCGGTAAATTTGTTTATGTAGGCCCAGCTAATACTGCGTTGGTTGGTAAGCAAACTATTAATTGTGAGGGGCAGCTAGTTACCCCCGGCTTAGTAGATGCCCACACGCATTTAGTCTTTGGTGGCTGGCGGCATAAAGAAATGGCACGTAAATTGGCCGGAGAATCGTACCTTGATATATTAAAATCGGGCGGTGGTATTTTAGATACCGTTAAACAAACCCGTACCGCAAGTGAAGACGAACTTGTTAAAAAAGCGCTCAACTTGCTTAACGAAATGCTGGCGCACGGCACTACTACTGTGGAATGCAAAAGCGGTTATGGCCTTGATGTAGCTAACGAATTAAAGCAATTACAGGTGGTAAAAAAACTTGCTCAATATAGCGAAGTTGGGCTGGTCTCTACTTTTATGGGGGCGCATGCTATTCCGCCCGAATATAAAGATAACCGAGAGGCTTACATTAAGCTGGTTTGCGATGAAATGCTGCCGGCCGTTAAAGCTGAAAAGTTGGCAAAATTTTGTGATATTTTTTGTGAAACGGCGGTCTTCACACCCGAAGAATCTCTTTACATTCTTAATAAAGCCCGCGACTTTGGTCTTATTCCTAAAGCTCATGCCGATGAGATAACTCCCATTAGTGGGGCGGAGATGGCCGCTGCTGCGGGCTGTATTTCGGCCGAACATCTCATTCAGGCCAGCGATGAGGGTATTAAGGCCTTAGCCGAGCATAATGTAATAGCTTGCCTGCTGCCGGCTACCTCTTTTCACCTTGATAAACCCTACGCCCGTGCCCGCGATATGATAAAAACCGGCGTAGCCGTAGCCGTTTGTACCGATTTTAACCCGGGCTCCAGTCCCAATCTTAATTTACAGCTGCCTATGTACCTTGCTTGTCAAAAGTATAAATTAACCCCGGCAGAGGTACTAACGGCAGTTACCTTAAATGGGGCCGCCGCTATTGGTTTAGCCGAACAAATCGGCAGCATAGAAGTGGGCAAGCAGGCCGATTTAGTCCTATGGCAGGCCGAAGATTTAGATTACATTTTTTACCGTTACGGTAACAATTTGGTACGCTCGGTAATTAAAAATGGTAAAGTTGTTAGCGATAAAGCTACCCATTAAAGGAGTTATAAATGGCAAAACTTATTGAATGTGTTCCTAATTTTAGCGAAGGCCGTAACAGTGCGGTTATCGAGGAGCTGGTAAAGGCGGCCAAAAGTGTGCCCGATGTTACCCTACTGGATTATTCATCGGATACCAGCCACAACCGCAGCGTATTTACCCTTGTCGGCAGCCCCGAAGGTATTGCGGAAGCCGCTTTTGTTTTATGCAAAGTTGCCGGCGAAAAGATAGATATGACCAAACATAGCGGCGAGCACCCACGTATGGGCGCAACCGATGTTATTCCTTTTATCCCCGTTAAAGATTGCACCATAACCGAATGTGTCGAAATTTCTACACAGGTGGCCAAGCGTATTTGGAATGAACTTAAAATTCCAAGTTTTTTATACGAAGATTCCTGCACCAGCGAGAGCAGACGAAATTTAGCCGCCATTCGCAAAGGCCAATTTGAAGGTATGAGCGAAAAGCTGCAACAAGCCGAATGGGCGCCCGATTTTGGCGAAAGAAAATTGCACCCCACCGCCGGCATTACCGCTATTGGCGCACGTATGCCATTGGTGGCCTTTAATGTGAACTTGGGCACTTCTAACATTGATATTGCTAACCAAATAGCTAAAGTGGTACGCGGTTCATCGGGCGGCTTTAAATATTGTAAAGGCATTGGCGTGATGTTAGAGGATAGAAATATCGCCCAAGTATCAATGAATATGGTAAATTACGAAGGAACACCGCTTTATCGTGTCTTCGAGGTTATCCGCGCCGAAGCCGAGCGTTGGGGTGTACCGATTATCGGTAGCGAAATTATCGGCCTTACCCCCGCTAAGGCCTTGATTGACTGTGCGGAGTATTATTTAAAAATTGAGAACTTCGATTATACCAAACAAATTTTAGAAAACCATCTTTTATCATAGGAGCATAAAATGTTACTCATTGATTATTCTATAAAAGATTTTACCAAGCTGCTGGCTTCCGATGCGCCGGCGCCCGGCGGCGGCTCGGCGGCGGCTTTAATGGGAGCGCTGGGAATTTCGCTTACCAATATGGTGGGCTGTCTTACGGCTGGGCGGGCTAAATATGCCGAGCACGAAGCTTTTATGGCGGCTCTCTTACAGCAGGCTGAACAACTTCGGTTGGAATTTTTAGCGGTGATAGATGAAGATACCCAAAGTTTTAATGCTGTTAGCGCTGTCTTTGCTATGCCAAAAGAAACCGAAGAGGAGAAGGCAGACCGCAAGCAGGCTATGCAAGTAGCCCTAAAGGGTTGTACCGAACCCCCTTTAAAGATGATGGAGCTAGCCCTAGCAGCTCTCGAACTTACGGCGCAGGCAGTAGGGAAAAGCAACACCAGCGCCGCCAGCGATTTAGGTGTGGCTGCTCTTTCGCTCAAGGCTGCCGTACAAGGGGCTTGGTTAAATGTGCTTATTAATATCTCCGGTATTAACGATACGGCCTTTGTAGAAAGGTATCGCCAAAAGGGTGAGGCCATAATTACTAAAGCGCTGCCGCTAGCCGATGGTGTTTATAACACTATTTTAAAAACTTTATAATAGGAATTTACTATGGAAAAAAAAGCTAAGTTTTTAGGAACAGATATTGAAATTGCCCAATCGGTCTACCCGCTTTACGCCCTTCCTGTAGGCGAAGTAGCCAAGAAAGCCGGCATAAGCGATGAATACATTGAGCATTACGGCAAATATAAAGCTAAAATAGATTACAATTTTTTAAGCAAAAATAAAAGCCAAAAAGATGGTAAACTTATTTTGGTAACGGCCATTAATCCTACCCCGGCGGGTGAAGGTAAAACCACCACCACCGTTGGCCTTGCCGATGGCCTATGCCATATCGGAAAAAAGGCGATGGTTGCTCTGCGCGAACCCTCACTTGGGCCGGTCTTTGGGGTAAAGGGCGGTGCAGCCGGTGGTGGCTGGGCGCAAGTTATCCCGATGGAAGATATAAATTTACATTTCACCGGCGATTTTCACGCTATAGGTGCGGCCAACAATTTACTGGCGGCTCTCATTGATAACCACATTCAGCAGGGCAACAAATTAAATATTGACCCGCGCCGGATAACTTGGAAACGTTGTATCGATATGAACGACCGGCAGCTGCGTTTTGTTGTAGATGGACTGGGCGGCAAGGCTAATGGTTCGCCGCGTGAGGACGGCTTTGATATTACGGTAGCCTCCGAGGTGATGGCCATTCTTTGTCTCTCTTCAGATATTGATGACATGAAAGCAAGGCTAGCCAAAATTATTATTGGGTATAGTTATAGCGAAGAACCTATTACTGCCGGTCAATTAAAGGCCGCCGGTGCGATGGCCGCTCTCTTAAAAGATGCCCTTAAGCCCAATTTGGTGCAAACCCTTGAAGGCACACCGGCTTTTATTCACGGCGGGCCTTTTGCTAATATTGCGCATGGCTGTAACTCTATTATGGCCACTCAACTGGCTTTAAAATGCGCCGATTATGTGGTTACCGAAGCAGGCTTTGGCGCCGATTTGGGGGCGGAAAAGTTTTTAGATATTAAATGCCGCTTTGCCGGCCTTAAGCCTAACGCTGTTGTGGTAGTGGCTACCGTTCGGGCTTTAAAATCGCACGGTGGTGTAGCTAAAGCCGAGCTGGACAAAGAAAACCTAACGGCTCTTAAGGCCGGTATGCCTAACTTGTTACGACATATAGAAAATATTACTAAAGTCTTTAAGTTGCCGGCGGTAGTGGCTATTAATGCCTTTCCTAAAGATACCAAAGCCGAGCTAGATTTAGTGGAGAAAGAGTGCCGTGAGCTGGGTGTTAATGTAGCCCTCTCTGAGGTATGGGCTAAGGGCGGTGAAGGCGGTGCAAAACTAGCCGAAGAGGTGGTACGTCTTTGTGAAGAGCCTAACAACTTTGAATACCTTTACGATGTAAAACTTTCTATTAAGGAAAAGATTGAGGCTATCGCCAAAAAGATTTACAGGGCCGATGGCGTTGATATTTTGCCGGCTGCTAAAAAGCAGATTGAGCAGCTGGAGAAGCTGGGGCTAGATAAAGTGCCTATCTGTATGGCTAAAACCCAGTACAGCTTTTCAGATAACCCGGTATTGCTAGGCGCCCCTACCGGCTTTACACTGATGGTAAAAAACATTAAAGTTTCGGCCGGAGCCGGCTTTATTGTGGTGATGACCGGTGATATTATGACTATGCCCGGTTTACCTGCACTTCCTGCTGCCGAAAAGATTGATGTGGATAATGCGGGGAAGATTACCGGCTTGTTTTAAAGAAGTGTCTATAAATCCCCTCCGCCGGCGAAGGGGATTTATAGGGCTTTAAGTTTCTCCACCAGTTCACTCTGTTTAATTAGCTCTTTTTCAATACCACTACCAGTCTTCCATTGCAGCATGGCCGAACCCGTCTTCTCTTCCTCATCACCAATAACGATAGTAAAGGGTGTATCTTTGCGGCTTACATAGGCAAACTTCTTTTTAAGGCTTTGCGCCTCTAGTAAGACATCAACCTTAAAGCCGGCCTTGCGTAGCTGCTCACTAATAGTTAGCGCCGCAGGAATATTATTATCTGCCATAGGAACAATAACTATATCGGCACTGGTTTTTTGGCGGCAATCTATTAAGCCTATCTCTCTTAGCTGGTAAAAGAGCCGCGTAAGGCCGATGGAAATACCCACACCGGGCAGCTTTTCCTTTGTATAATTTTCGGCAAGATTTTCGTAACGTCCGCCGGAACATACCGAACCGATGGACGGGTAGTCGTCTAAAATGGTCTCGTAAACAGTGCCGGTGTAATAACTAAGGCCGCGTACAATTACCGGGTCTATCTTGTAGTAGCTGTCGTCTACATTTAAGGCCTGCATAAAGGCCACTACCGTCTCCAGCTCGTTAAGGCCGGCTAGGTAACTTTCATTATTTATACCAAAATCGCTCAAGTGCTGTAATGTAGCGGCATTACTTTCTTTAGTTTCAAAAAATTTTTGTAGTAAAGCTACCTTATCACCATCAAGGCTAAGCTCTTTAAGCTGTTCTACAAATTTTTCGGGCGAAATTTTCTCTATCCTGTCTATTACCGCCAAAATTTTGTCGGCCAAAGGCGCACAATCCAGCGCTTCTATTAAACCATTTAATAACTTGCGGTTATTTACACGAATGGTAAATTTACCAAAATTAAGTTTTTTAAATAATTGATAAATTATACTGGGAATTTCGGCATCGTAACGAATGGAGAGACTGTTGTGGCCTATCACATCAACATCGCACTGGTAAAACTCTCGAAAACGCCCCTTTTGCGCTCGCTCGCCGCGGTAAACTTTGGCTATATGGCAGCGCCGAAAAGGAAAACTAAGCTCGTTGAAGTGCTCGGCCACATATCTGGCCAGCGGCACCGTTAGGTCGAAACGCAGGCCGCTTTTACTTTCGGTTTGTTCGCCGCGCGGCTCTATTTCATAAATTTGAGTAGCGGTTTCACCCACATCTTTGGCGCGCAGTATCTCCATACGCTCCATAGCTGGGGTATCTAGAGCCGTAAAGCCAAAAGATTGGTAAGTTGCCAAAATGGTGGCTTTAATCTTATCAAATTCTAGCTGTTCCTCTGGAAGTAGCTCCATAAATCCCGACATAACTCTGGTCGCCGGGTATTCTTTTTTGGCATTTGCTATCATAAATGCCATTATGCTCTATCTTTCTTTGCTTGTCAATGGTTTTAAATCAATAGATAATTATTTATTTAAAAATATTGGATTACTGCTAATTATTGTATTTTAGAAAAATTAATTCAGAAAGTCTTAGTAACTTCTCATTATCATCAATAATAAACTCTTCTATACCATCTTGGTAAAAGATACTCTGTTTCATTATCATGATAAGCCCTAAAAAAGAGGCAACATACTCTCTATTTTTAGGGAATGTACGTATAATATTATTGTAAATCTCACCGTTAAGCACACTAATTAAGAGATGGCCGAGTTCGTGGGCCACAGCAACACGTCTTTCAACTTTGCTTAACGTTCCATTAACAATTATATGATATTTATTAATACCTATAGGTCTTATGGTGGCCCTCACAGCTACATCAACATTATTAATATATTCGTAATTTATTAAAGCAAGACTATCAGTCATATCCGAGATTAACTGCTCTAAACTGTGTTTGTAACTTAATAATATGGCGTCATTTAAATAAGTACCAAAGACATTATTAAATTCGGCTATTACCTCACTCCGAGCGGCCTTACTTTCTTCACTATTAAAGCCATAATTATCATGAATACTAATAGCGTTGTTCACTTTAGTGCGTAACGAATCGATATATATTTTATTCATAAGTTTTTAACTAGATCCCTTTTTTAAGCCTGCGCCAAGTTTTACCCAAAAATATAGCTAATTCAAATTCTAACTTAGCATCGCTGTAAGGATCAGAATCATCAGAATCGTAATACACCTCCGATGTCTTAACACCCATAGCTAACCTTAAACTCTCCATCTTGTCTTCATTAGTTACAATATTATTATTGGCAAAGAATCTTAAAATGGCTTCTTTATCCCGAAGCTCTATCAGTTCGTTTTCTATCTTAGGGATAAGCTTCCAATCCATAATTTTTTCACCTCTTTTGTTCATACCTTAAATATCGATAGATTAGCACTTTAAGCCGAGCGTCAACCTATAAATAAAGCTATAACTATTAGCCACTTTATCACATAAATCTACCTATGTCAAGGTTTTTTTATTGTTAAATATCTATAAATGAATAGCTACCTTTTTTTGTTGACAGATAGGGAATTGTAATTTAAAATAATAATTAATGGGGAGAGGAAATGAATAGCGTTGTTATTGATGGAAAAAGTTTAAAACTAAAAGATGTTGCTGCCGTAGCGCGGCAAAACCATAAAGTGCAGTTAAGCGAGGGCGCAAAGGCAGCTATTAATAAATCGCGGGAATATGTTGACCGCCTTGTAGATGAGGGCCGTACCGTTTATGGTATTACTACCGGCTTTGGAGAATTTAGCAAAGTAAGTATATCAAAAGACCAAACCGAACTTCTCCAGCGAAATTTAATTGTTAGCCATGCCTGCGGCATAGGTAAACATCTACCGGCCGAGAGCGTAAGAGCGCTTATGTTACTGCGGATTAATGCCTTAACGCAAGGATTTTCGGGAGTTCGCCTCGAAACTATTCAGGGCTTTGTGGATATGCTTAATGCCGAAGTTATTCCCGCTGTGCCCGAAAAAGGCTCGTTAGGCGCTTCGGGCGATTTAGCGCCGTTATCGCATGTAGTTTTGCCGCTGCTTGGCTTGGGCGAAGCTTATTACAAAGGCGAGCTTATGCCGGGCGCAAAAGCTATGCAGCTGGCCGGTATTAAAACCATCACCTTAACCTCGAAGGAAGGGCTTGGTCTTATCAACGGCACGCAAGCGATGACCGGTATTGGCTCGCTGACCCTTTATGATGGTCTTAACCTCTTAAAATTATGCGACATCGCCGCCGCTCTTACCCTAGAGGCGGTAAATGGTTTAACCGATGCTTTTATCCCCGATATTCACCAAATTAGGCCCCATCAAGGCCAAATGGATACGGCGGCCAATATGTTACGTTTGGTAGAGGGTAGCCAGCGCATAACCAAAACCGGCGAAATTAGGGTGCAAGACGCCTATAGCCTGCGCTGTGTGCCGCAAGTACATGGAGCCAGTAAAGACGCTTTAAGATATGTAGCTGAAAAAGTAGCCATCGAGATGAACTCGGTTACCGATAACCCGATTATTTTAGCCGATAAAGATTTAGCGATTTCCGGCGGTAATTTTCATGGCCAGCCGATGGCCTTAAGCTTCGATTTTTTAGGAATTGCTCTTTCAGAGATGGCCAATATCTCGGAACGGCGCATTGAGCGGCTGGTAAATCCGGCTTTATCCGGTGGTTTACCGGCCTTTCTTACCGAAAAAGGCGGTCTTAATTCGGGCTTTATGATTGCTCAATACTCAGCAGCGGCTTTAGTCTCCGAAAACAAGGTGCTGGCCCACCCTGCTAGTGTCGATTCTATCCCCTCTTCGGCCGGGCAGGAAGACCATGTAAGTATGGGTACGATTGCGGCCAGAAAGGCTCGTGAAATTTACTTTAATGTAAGTAGGGTGCTGGCTATCGAACTATTTGCCTCCGTACAGGCTATCGATTTAAACCACAAATATCAAGGTAAAAAACTTGGTAAAGGAACACAGGCAGCCTATGATATAATCCGCTCGGTAGTAACTAAAGTTACCGATGACCGCGAGCTTTATCTAGATTTTAACAAGGTTGCCGACCTTATCGACACAAATAAAATAGTAGAAGCCGTTGAGGCAGCCATTGGGGAACTAAAATAAGAAGTAAAGATTAATAATTAAAAGTTCTTAATTATTAGTTTTTAATTATTAATTATTTGGAGGGATATTTATGAATCCGGTAGTAATTTCGGTTATTTTTCTAACTGTGCTTTGTTTGTTAAAATTTAACATTATCATCGCCATTATTGTTTCGGCTGTGCTTGGCGGGTTAATCGCCGGTATGGATATGAATGCCATTATGACCACCTTTATTGGCGGTATGGCTACTAAAAACCAAGTAGCGCTCTCTTATATTTTACTGGGCGCTTTGGCTTATGGTATTTCGGGCTCGGGCCTTGCTACAAAATTTTCGCGCGGCCTAGAGCGTGTTTTTGGCAAAACAGGGAAAATTTTTGTGCTGGTTTTAGCAGGTATTGCGTGTCTTTCACAAAATGTTATTCCTATTCACATCGCCTTTATTCCTATTCTTATTCCGCCGCTCTTGGCTATGATGAACCGCATGAAAATTGATAGGCGCGGTGTGGCCACCGCCCTTACTTTTGGTCTTAAAGCCCCGTATATGTTAATTCCTGCCGGCTTTGGCTTAATTTTTCATAACATTGTTGCTACCAACTTAATAGAAAACGGCGTGCATATCGACATTAGAGTATTACCTACAGCCGCGCTTTTACCGACAATCGGTATGCTTATTGGTTTATTTATTGCCGTATTTTTTACCTACCGCAAAGAACGTATCTACGAAGATCGCCCCTTAGTAGGCCTTAAAGAGGTAGATGAAGCGGCTACTCAAGGGTTTACCCGTAAACACTGGGGCGCCTTAATTGGTGCTTTAACGGCTTTTGTGGTACAAATTATTTTTGGCGGCTCATGGGCGTTACCGTTGGGTGCGGCTATTGGTGTTATTATTATGGTGGGCTTTGGTACCATTAGATACAAAGATTTTGACGAAACCTTAAAGGGTGGTATCCAGTTAATGGGTTTTATCGCCTTTATTATGCTGGCTGCCGGTGGCTTTGGGGCCGTTATTCGCGCTACCGGAGGGGTAAGCACGTTAGTTGAGTGGTCGCAGTCGATTGTAGGCAACAACCGGGTTGGCTTAGTTATTGCTTTACAGCTTATCGGCTTGCTTATTACTATGGGTATTGGCACCTCCTTTGGTACCATTCCTATTATCGCAGCTATTTTTGTGCCTATTATGGCCGGTATGGGTTTTAGCCCTGTAGCGATTGCCGCCCTAGTTATTTCGGCCGGTGTTACCGGTGATGCCGGTACCCCAGCTTCCGACTCTACCTTAGGGCCTACAGCCGGTCTTAACGCCGATGGCCAGCACGACCATATTTATGATACCTGTGTGCCTACCTTTATTCATTTTAACTTTCCGATTATGATTTTTGGCTCTATCGCGGCGTTGATATTGTAAATAAATAAACAACCCCCTTATTAAAAGGGGGTTGTTTAAAATGGACTGCTTTAATTAAATAATACCTTTGACAAAGCAGGTAAATAGCTTTATACTTTTGATTATGTCTGTACAGTTTAAAAACAGTTTGTTTACCTTCTTTTTTAGTAATGAAGATAGGCTTCGTGAGCTCTATTTTGCTTTAACCGATATTAAAATCACCAACGATACTCCCTTAGTTATTAATACTTTAGAAGATGTTTTTTACATGGATAGGGTAAACGATATTTCATTTATGGTTGATGGTAAGGTAATTGTACTTATTGAGCATCAATCAACTATTAATTTAAATATGCCTTTACGCTTACTTATGTATATTGCTAGACTTTATGAAAAAATAATACCCGGCAAAGCTCTGTATAAACGCAATTTAGTAACATTGCCAAGACCACAATTTTATGTACTATACAACGGGAAAGAGCCATTACCCCTAAGCATACTCTTAAATTATCAGAGAGTTTTGCCGGCACACCTTTAACTGAGGCAATCTTACTAGAATTAGAGGTAGAAGTAATTAATATTAACTACGGACAAAATGATAAATTCATCAAGCAATCACAAAGTTTATTTGGTTATAGCGCTTTTATTTATAAGGTGCAAAAATATATAGATGAAGGATTTAGCTTAGAAAAGGCCGCTGAGCTAGCGGCAGATTATTGCCTAAAGCACGATATATTAAAAGAATTTTTAGATAAACACCTAGAGGAGGTAAAAAATATGTTGACAAAAGAATGGAGTTTAGAAGAGGCTCAGGAGGTGTGGTTTGAAGAAGGTATGGAGAAGGGTATAGAAAAAGGTATGGAAAAGGGTATAGAGCAAACAGCCCGCAACATGCTAAATAAAGGCTTTGAGCTGGAAGTTATTGCTGCCATAACAGGATTAAATCTAGAAGTTATCAAAAAACTTTAATAGATTTCCACAGAAATCAAAAATTTTTTTTAAAAACTGACCACGAAACACATGAAAAACAAATTTTTCTTTTGAGCCTCGTGGTTGTACTTTCCTACATTTTTAAAACCGCACGCACCAGCTCATCTTCAGCCACAGCCGGTAGGGTAATATGGTCGGTCCCGGTATTGTTCATATTATATAACTTAACGGTTTCTATCGCATGGTCATTAGTGGCCCAAGCGCGGCGCGAAACCCCCACCATAACGTCCCAAGGCATAGCCATATTTAAAATAGTATCCACACGTTCACTGCCATCTAAAACCATACCAAAACCGCCATTAATAGATTTACCAATACCTACCCCACCGCCGTTGTGCAGGGCGATAAGGCTCATGCCGCGCGCCGCATTGCCGGCATAACAGTGGGTGGCCATATCGGCGGTAATGTTGGAGCCGTCTTTGATGTTAGAGGTTTCACGGAACGGCGAATCGGTGCCGCCGGTGTCATGGTGGTCGCGGCCAAGCATAATGGGGCCAACCTCACCGTTACGCACCATCTCATTAAGTTTAAGGGCAATCTTGGTGCGGCCCTCTGCGTCTTGGTAAAGTATGCGGCACTTGGTGCCCACCACCAGCTTGTTCTTTTTAGCATCACGCACCCAAACATAGTTGTCGCGATCTTGGTAGCGGCGGGTAGGGTCTATGCACTCCATCGCCGCCTTGTCGGTAGCGTCAAGGTCTTCCTGCTTCCCAGAGAGGCAGCACCAGCGGAAGGGGCCGTAACCGTAATCGAAGAGGTGAGGGCCAAGTATATCCTCCACATACGAGGGGAAGATAAAGCCGTCAACTTCATCGCTGCCATTTTTACAGACGCTCTTTACACCGGCATCGTAAACAGCCTTTAAAAAGGCGTTGCCGTAATCAAAGAAATAAACACCATTTTGGTGCAGCTTAACGATAAGCTCGTAGTGGTGTCTTAAAGATTTATCTACTAACTGACGGAAATGGGCCGGATTATCTTTAAGCATAACCGTACGTTCTTCAAAGCTTATACCCTGCGGACAATAACCGCCATCGTAAGGCACATGGCAGGAGGTTTGGTCGGAAAGTAAATCGATTGGCACCTTTTGCTCAATTAAATATTCCAGCAAATCGATGATATTGCCGTGATAAGCTATGGCACAAGGCTCTTTGGCCACCAATTTTTCCTTTGCCCAGCGCACCGCCTCTTCCAACGAGCCGGTTTGTTTACTGACCCAGCCTTGTGAATGGCGAGTATTAATACGCGAAATATCCACTTCGGCAATAAGCGAAACGGCGCCGGCAATCTCGGCGGCCTTGCCCTGTGCTCCGCTCATACCGCCAAGCCCAGAGGTTACAAAGAGTTTACCGGCTAAATCCTGCTCTTTAGAAAGGCCAAGAAAAAGGCGCCCGGCATTTAAAAGTGTGTTAAAAGTGCCGTGAACAATTCCTTGCGGGCCGATGTACATCCACCCACCGGCGGTCATTTGGCCGTAGTTGGTTACCCCGATGGCCGCTGCACGGTTAAAGGCCTGCTGATTATCGTACTGACCTATCATTAGCCCATTGCTAACGATAACGCGCGGCGCCAATTTGTGTGAACGAAAGAGGCCAAGCGGGTGGCCCGACATAAGCACCAAAGTTTGTTCATCGGTAAGAACTTCAAGATATTTTTTAGTAAGGCAATACTGCATCCAGTTTTGAAAAACTTGGCCTGTTTCGCCATAAGTTACTAACTCGTAAGGATAAAGCGCCACCTCAAAATCAAGGTTATTATCAATCATCACCTGAAAGGCCTTACCTTCAACACAGTTACCCTTATATTCGTTGATAGGTTTGCCGTAAAGCTTACCGGCGGGCCGAAAGCGGTAGCCGTAAATGCGCCCGTGCTCTTCTAACTCGGTGGCAAATTCTTTAGCCATCGCCTCGTGGTGCTCCTTCGGTATATAACGCAAAGCATTTTTAATGGCGGTTACCTTATCTTCGTGGGAAAGTACCGCTTCGCGTTTAGGAGCGCGACGAAAGCCGGCCTCAAAAACAGGCCTTTCCGGTAATGCTGAATCGAGCTGGATATTGATTGTTTCTTTCATTATGTTAATCTTCCTATTTTCTTTAGTTAGTTACTACAATTATACATTAACCCTACGTGATGTCAAGGAGAATTTTGTTTTACTTTTTTAAAATCAACAAGTTAAGGCGCTATCTAACACCCTCATAATTGCTGATAATTCTTGCTGGAATTTTTTTAGAAACTTTTTTAAAAAAATAGTTAAGTGGAATGTTAGCAGCCCGATTTTTTATAGCGCAGAGGGAGGGATACATGCAAACAAGTACCAATGTACCTGAAATTACAGAAATAAAACCGGTTATTAATGCAATAACCCAATTAGGTAACGAGGCAAAAAAGGCTCAAGCACAGGCCTCTAACCTTGTTAAAGAAGTACTAAATGTAAACAACGTTTTAGAGCACTCTAAAACAGTCATTAACGACCAAGTAAAAAGCTTAATGGAGAAAAGCTTTAGCTTAAATGAGGTAACTGTAGGCCTTAAAAATTTAGCCAGCGAAGCTAAAAATTTTGGCGAAGAATTATTAACCGAAGCCTTTAATAATTTAGAGGCCTTTGGTAACGATGTTAAAGCTACTTTTGCAGAGATAGAAAACGACTTTAACAACTTAGTAAATGATGCCAAAAATTTTGGCCAAGAGTTAGTAACCGATGTGCTAGCTAAGGTAAATAGCTTAGGCGACAGTGCCAGAACTATTTTTACCGATATGCAAAACGGCTTTCATAACCTTGTAGATGACGCTAAAGATTTTGGCCAAGAGTTAGTAACCGATGTACTAGCTAAGGTAAATAGTTTAGGCGATAGTGCCAGAACTATTTTTACCGATATGCAAAACGGCTTTCATAACCTTGTAGATGACGCTAAAGATTTTGGGCAAGAGTTAGTAACCGATGTGCTAGCTAAGGTAAATAGTTTAGGCGATAGTGCCAGAACTATTTTTACCGATATGCAAAACGGTTTCCACAACCTTGTAGATGACGCTAAAGATTTTGGACAGGGGCTGCTAAACGGTACTTTAGGGAACCTTAGTAAGCTTGGCAGCAGCGTTAAAGGTATCTTTAGCGAAGGCTTAGCTGGGGCGCAAAGTATACTAGGAAATTTACAAGGGGTCTTTAACGGTTTTACCTCTAAAATTGGCGGCAGCTGGCAAGATATTGGCAACAACATTAAAGGTGTTTTTAGCGGTATTGGCGATAATGCAGCTAATTTAGTTAAAGGGGCCACAGAAGTATTAGGCAGTTTTTTTGGTAGGTCAACTAAAGATTTAACGGCGGCGCATACAAAGCAGCGCGAAGAGTTTGATGCTCATTGGGATTATGTTTTAGCCGGTGAAAAGAGTAAATTTGCCGAAAAGCAGGCGTTACTGGCAGAAGATTACGAAAACGGCGTTATCAGCGAGCTTGAGTATTTAGAGAGAATGCAAGAAATAGAGGACGAACAAGAAGCCTTAGAAGAAGAAAAGGCCGCCGCTTTAGCGGAACTTGAAGAACAGCAGCGCGCCGAAAAAAATGAACAAGCCAAAAAAGCCTTTGAAAGCGAAAAAAAATTCAATATCGTACAAGCCATTATGGCCGGCGGCCGCGCCATAATGGGGGCATGGGCTAGCTTATCCTCTATTCCTTTGGTTGGCGCTGCTTTAGCAGCAGCTCAAAGCGCCGTCGTGGCTGGGGTAACGGCGGCTCAGGTGGCGGCTATTAGTGGCCAGCAATTTGTGCCTGCTTACGCTAATGGTACCAACTTTCACACCGGCGGGTTGGCTCTTGTCGGTGAAAAAGGAGCCGAACTCGTTAATTTACCTAGAGGCAGCGCTGTAAAAACCGCCGACCAAACCAATAATTTGTTAGATAACCTAGCAAACCGCAATCAAAACTTTACCTTTAATTTTTATGGTACAAGTAATACCCCAGAAGAATATTACCAGTACTTTAAACAAAGGCTTACAACGGAGTTAATTTAATGTATAGTATTATTACCAAAAACAATGAGGTGTTTAACCTTGATGAATTACTCAAAGATGGGTATACCATTACCGAAAATAGTTTCCCGCTAGAAACGACTATTATCCAAAAAACCAGTTTGGCAGGGGCTATAGCGCCTTTCCCTTCGCGGGCCGCCAGCACGAATTTAGCTTTATCTATACCTATAACTTTAAAAAGCGATACCGAGCTTTTGAGTTATGTTTTTAATAATGCTAAATATTTACAGTCTGATGAGGTTAATAGTAAAACCCCTGTAGCGCTCACCGAATATAGCATTACTTGGCAGCCGGGCAGTTACAAAAAAGTGGGTACTTTAACGGTTAGTTTAGAGCTATTGGAACCGTTTTTTACCGCCAATCACCCCGTTACCTTAAATAACTTTCCAGATAGGGTAACCACCTTTGATGTACCTAGTAGCCTTTTAGGTGGCTCTTACATTGATACCCCTTATCGTTTAATGCTTACTTTTGAAGAAGAATGTGAGGGCGTAACTATTGTCTTATGGGATAACACCTTAGATAAATCTACCGGCGAGGTGCTTACTATAGAAAGCCGCAAGGTAAATAATAATGAGCGGGCAGTATTAGGAACCGATTACGATGTTTTAGTTGTAGATACCTTAGAGGGAAAAGTTTCTTATGGTATTAGCAACACCGATGTAGAGGAGGCGGCCAATACCGATATACGGCCCAATACCGCCTTCTTTAACTTACGTGCCAGCAACGATGGCCGCTATAGCTTACGGGTAATAGCTGAACAAAGCTTTGACCTTGTAGCCAGATTATACAAAAGGACGGCAATTTAAATGTTAGTAGGAGCAAATAATAGCAAAGAAATCTTTGCAGACGACAACCCCGATATGGACAAAAGTTTTATTATACCCGAAATGGCCAGCTTTAATGAAAGCGCCATCGAGTTTATGATTATTAATACGCGCGGACGCAGTGTTTTTTCTATCAGCAGCGCCGTAGAACCGTTATTAACGGCAGAGATTGTGGTTAGGCGCGAGGGCGGCTTAAGCAGTTTTCAGCTAAGTATTAGTAACAATACCAACTTTATTGGTAGTATCGGCAGCTTAATAAGCATTACAGTTAATGCGCAATGGTTAGGTTATGGCGTAATAGAAAGTATGGATACCCTAGACGGTAACCGCATTATTAAAGGCAGTAACTTTTTAAACACTTTGTACGATATAAAGCTGCACGATTTACCGCGCGGGCCAAATACCATACATGGCATAGCCAAAGAATTAACTTTAGAGGCTTTAAGTAAATTTGACGTAGGCCACTATGAGGGCTTACTTAACGGCATTAACGAAGACGGCTTTTTATGCGGTAATCGCTTATTGCCCGAATTTAGAACCGACGATGTAACTTTAGGCGAGGCTTTGGCTACCTTAGCCGAGCTGGCCGGTGGGGCTTTTTATGGTATAGATAACATGGGCTTGCTCTACTTTATAGCCCCGCAAAGCAGCCGTAAAATTAGGCTGAGCGAAGACCATGACTACCATAATTTAAGTTTAGAGCAAGATAAAAAGAGCGTACGCAATGAGGTAAAAGTTTTAATTGCCGGCAGCGGCAGCGGCGGAATTCGTGATTATGGCGATGACGCTATTGCTAAAGATGCCACCAGTATAGTAATTTATGGCCGGCAATATAAAGAAATAAAAGTACCTTTTTATGTACATAACCGCCAAAGCATTAAAGAAATGGCCGAATTTTTTTTGGTACCGGAGGCTATTTATAAAGGCAGCTTAAGCTTTACTAAACTTAAATATATAGAGCTTACCAACTACGTTATTAGTCAAAAAACCCATAACGAAAAATTTATTATTAGAGCCTGTAAAGACATAAAAGATTTTAGTTTTAACCCGGAAGTCATAGAGGTTAGCGATGAAACAACCCTTTATGCCCTTGCTACCAAAGCTTACCGCTTTACAGCTTTAGAGAACAACGCCGGCGTTGAGGTAAATGGCGTAAGTGAGTTTAACTTACAGCATTTGCGGGTTATGCTGTACAACGATAGCCCGGTAGAGGTTTATATTAATGATAAGTTACATACCTTTCCTAAAGATACTAAAAACCAATTATTAAATGATGGCCGGGCTTTAGCGGCTAGCCCCTTATTGCGCGAGATAGATATTAAGAGCGATGAGCTAATTAATAGCTTAAGGCTGGTTTTACCTAACGGCGGCAGTGTGGTGCTAGACCATGTAAATGGTATTAACAACTTTTTTAGAGATGTAGAGGTATCGGCCCAAGAGGTTTTGTATAACGTTAATGGCCAAAACCTTACTACCAACATAAAATTTGGTAAAACCAGCGATGCCGTATCCCTTATAAAAGACCTTGGCAAGCAGGCGCAGCTTGTTAATAGAATTATGACGCAGCAGGTGTAAAAATGAATAAAAGAGAAGAATTTGTTATTACCGAAAGATTATTAGATGTATGGGGCCACTTTTTAGAGTTTGTGCCCACTAAAATTAACCGTGTAACGGTGCAAGACCCTTCATTAGGGCGCATAAGCCTGCTTACCGCCATCAAGGACGAAGAGGCCGAGCTTAACGAGCACGAGTATAAACTGTACCGGCTAAACCCCGGCGCAGGTTTACTTAGGGTAGCCGTTACCCATATTGGCCGTATTATTAGGGTAGATTATGAGCATGACGGGGCGGAGGTTATTACCGCCAAAAAATTAAATGCCATAACTATTTTGCCTAGCGTTAATCGTATTGGGATAACCGCTAAAAATATCCAGTACGATATAGCCGCCAAAGACTATATCCCTACCCGCTTTGGCGAGAAAGCCGGCCGGCCCTTTAGTTATAACTTTTTAAAAAACTTTGTGGTTACCAACGAACAAGGTATTGTGCTGCCTAACGATAAACGCCGCGAGTGGGTTAATGCCCGCTTAAGCTTACGCCGTAAAAGATGGCTGCCGAGGATATTGATAGAACAGCATATTGCTTACGCTTACCATCAGCAAATGACGGGGTATATCGGCTTTTTTTGCTTTGAAAAACCCGCTAAACAGCTGATAGATTACATAGCGTTAAGGATACCGGGCTCGCCTATTCAATTTAAAGAGGTGCACAGCTTAGCGTTAATAGAGCTTGATACCTTTATGGTTATTTACGAAGGCCCGCTGGAAGGTTTTATAGTAATACACGAAAGCTATGCAAATAAAGGGCTGGAGGTAGAATACTTTGGCTTAGGCAGCGTGCTTAATGTAAGCGATTGCAACAAAAAGGTAGCCGATAGTTGGGAAGATTTACCCAACTACGCCGGCTTTACCTTAGAAGGTGTGCAAAACTTTACCTTTAATGAACCTTGGGTGGCCTGCATGGTACGCCTAACGGTGTATGATGGCCGCACTTATACAGCTTACCCAAGCCAGCCTAACCGCAATTTGGGTATTGCAGAGGAGCAAATAGCGGCCAGGGGTTTTACCGGCAACCCCGGTAATGCTAGCGGCGGGCATGGCGGTGCCGGCGGCTTAGGCGGCCAATTACCTAATAGTAACGGGAATAATGGCCATAACGGTGGTGGCGGGAGTGGTCAAAGTTATGGGCTTGGATTGTTCGCAAATGGCGGCGGCGGCGGTACAGGCGCTCCCGGCGGAGCTGCCGGGGTGCGGGGAGCCGACGGCGATTTAGGCCCCGGCCAAAACAATACCGTCAACGAGTTAGCTTTAATTAACAAACAATACCACAGCCCGATGATTATGAACAACCATAACGATAGTGCCATTACGGTACACGGTTTTGCCCGTAACGCAGGTATAGTTGGTAATGCAGGATTAAATGGTTCTGCCGGTCATGGCCCCGGTGGTGGCAGAAACGGCGGCTCAGGCGGTAATGGCGGAGCTGGTGGTAAAGGTCTTCGCGGTATGCCCAGTGCCTTTAATTATAGCTTACGCAACGGTAATACCGGCCTAATCTTACAAACGGGCGCTATCGGCGGTTTTGGTGGTCTTGCCGGTGCCGGAGGAGGCGGCGGCGGCGGGGGAGGCGGTGGTAACGCCGGTGGCGCTGAGCGCGGTGCCAGAGGTGGTAATGGCGGGCAAGGCGGTAGCGGTGGTAACGGCGGGACCGGTGGGGCTAAAACTAACAGCCTTATACCGCCGGGCTGGGTGGTAACCAACGTACCCGGCAAGGCCGATAGCGCTTGTTATGTAGAAATAAGGTGGGTGTAAATGAATAAAATAGAAGAGTTTGTAATTACCGAACGGTTACTAGATGTTTGGGGCCACTTTTTAGAGTTTGTGCCCACCCAAATTAATAGCGTAACGGTGCAAGCTACTACTAATGAAGAAGTTTTACTTAATGCCATCGAGAACGAAGAGGAGGAACCCAACGAGCACGAGTATAAACTGTACCGGCTAAACCCCGGGCAGGGCCTTATACAGGTAGCTGCTGCCAATGTTGGCCGTATTATGAAGGTAGATTATGACCATAATGAGGCCAAAATTATTACAGCTAAAAAATTAAATAACATAGCTATTTTGCCTAGTACTAACCGTATAGCGATAACAACTAAAAATATACAATACGATTTAGCTAAAAGAAGGTATTTACTTAACCACTTGGGTGCCAAAAATGGCCGGCCTTTTAGTTATAACTTTTTAAAAAACTTTGTGGTTGTCAATGAGCAAGGTATTGTACTGCCTAACAATAAACGCCGCGAATGGATAAACGCCCGTTTAAGCTTACGCCGTAAAAGGTGGCTGCCTAAACTGTTGGTAGAGCAGCATATTGCTTACGCTTATCATCAAGAAACTACAGGGTATACCGGCTTCTTTTGCTTTGAAAAACCGGCTAAGCAGCTGATAGATTACATAACGTTAAGGATACCGGGCTTGCCTATCCAATTTAAAGAGGTGCATAGCCTAGATTATTTAGTGCTAGATACCTTTATGGTGATATACGAAGGCCCGCTGGAAGGTTTTGTAGTAATACATGAAAGCTATGTAAATAAAGGGTTAGAAGTAGAGTATTTCGGTTTAGGCAGCGTACTGAATGTAAGCGATTGTAACAAAAAAGTAACCGAACGCTGGGAAGATTTACCCAACTACGCCAGTTTTTCCCTAGAAGGTGTGCAAAGCTTTACCTTTAACGAGGCTTGGGTAGCCTGCATGGTGCGGGTAACGGTATACGATGGCCGCACTTATACAGCTTACCCAAGCCAGCCTAACCGCAATTTAGGTATTGCTGCGGAACAAATAGCAGCGAGAGGCGGCACGGGCGGCTGGGGCAGTAATGCGGCCGGCGGCGGCATGGGCGGTGCCGGTGGTGCAGGTAATGCTGCCGGCACAAGCGGTAATTGGGGCAACGGAGGTAGCAGGTCTGGCGGTAGCGGTGGTAGCGGCGGTGGGGCCGGCGAACATGGTAACGATGGGATAGGCTTAAACTTAAACGCTAACGAGCTTGCCCTAATTAACAGGCAATACCGTTCTCCCTTGATACTTAACATTAATAATAACAGCGCTATTACTTTGCGTGGAGAGGCCAGAAGGCATGGCGTAGCCGGCGGTAACGGTGCCAGCGGTGCTAACGGCCTTAATGGTGCCGGTGCTAGTGGCATTGGCAGCGGTGGTGATGGCGGAGGCGGTGGCATCGGCGGCGGGCCGGGGGCCAATGGCCGGGACGGTGAAAGAGGTTCAACCGGTTCGTTTAGCCGTGCCGGTGCCGGAGGCGGTGGTGGTGGCGCCGGCGGCGGCAGAGGCACAACAGGTATGCCGTCGGCTTTTAATTACGAGCTTACTAATAGTAATTTTGCTATGCAAACCGGTGCTGTTAGCGGCTTTGGTGGTATAGGCGGCGGTGGAGGCGGTGCCGGTGGAGGAGGGGGCGGTGGGCAAACGGGAAGTGGTGGTAGCGGTCCCAGAGGCGGCAATGGCGGTGCCGGAGGAAGAGGCGGTAAAGGGGGTAAAGGCGGTAATATGACGGCTAGCTTTATGCCCGCAAGTTGGTCTGCCGTAGGTGTAGCCGGCAGGGCCGATAGCGCTTGTTATGTAGAAATAAGGTGGGTGTAAATGGAAACAATTTTATATTATTACGACAATAATGGCTATTATTATGCCGCTGCTAATCAATATTTAGCCGGCTTTGTGCAGCAATATGGCGGTGGGATTACCCTACTTAAGCCGCCTTACATGGCTTTAAACAATTATAAAAAAAGCTACTTTGACGGCCAAAAATGGCAATTAAAAGATTTAAAAGCCGAAGCAGCAACCAGTTACGAGCAATTAAGCCGTAAAGTTGAGCCCGGCTTGTTAAGAGGGGGTAACACCATAATTAACGATGAACTTGCCCGCCTTAAAGCCATTATAGAAGCAGATGATTAAATAAATACATTTTAAAAGGAGATAAAAATGTTAGAAATTAAAACCAAAGAGATTGATTTAGATGTTAAGTTAAACGGGGTAGTTTATCACGGTAAAGATTTGCCATCTAAAGAGTTAGAAAAACTGCAAAGTAATACCAGTATTGATGGTGTGCTGGAGTTTATCGGTAAAGTTTGGAATATCCCGGAAGATGTTTTAAACCAGCTTACTACCTCGCAGGTGCTCGATTTTGCTAACTATTATAAAGAGCAGGTACTTAACCAAAAAAAAGCTTAGCTCTGGCCCAAATTTGGTTAGCGTTAGACGGCAAAATAACGCTAACCGATATTAAGCAGCTGGAGCAACAAATAGATATGCAAAGCTTTGTGGCTAAATATCAGGCAAGCAAAGCGGAGGATATTAGGTTACAAGCCTTTATGTACTATCAAGCTGTAGTTTTTGCCGGGCTAGGAGCGCAAGGAGTAAAGCTGGCCGAAACTACCTTTTTAAAAAACAACAGTAATCCTAAAAAGGCAGAAGGAATAAACAAAGGCTTAATCTTGCTTGAGAGCTATAAACCTAGCCACACTTTTTTTTAAAAAAATTATTTAAGTGAGTTTTTCAAGCCCCGATTTATATAAGCACAAAGGCCGCAGTTAAGGGCTTTTAGTAACAAGGAGTTAAAAAGTGGTAAGATATAAAATAGCTGAATATATAGCCCAAAAAATACCCTATAAGGTAAGTGTAGCGAGGCCTATGCAAAAATTAACAGAGCCGCTGGTAGTAGTACAGTTAGATACTACCTTTACCAGCCCAAACGGCAATAGCGCCCGCTTTGAAACAGGCACCTTAACGGTATTAATTTATGGCCAAAACGATGAGGAGGTGATACAAATTGGTCAAGAAATAATGGATATACAATTTAATATCAAAAATATTAATATTGTTATCGAAGGCAGAACAGCCTTTAAAAATCAGATACAGCTGGTAGATTTTCCTACCTTGCCTGTAGGTTTTGTTACTTTTACTATCAATATGCAAATTTAAATTGTCAAAAAAAGGAGAAAAATCATGACAAACACTAACTATGGAACATCGGCAGCAGGCGTAAAGGCTTTAACCGACAACCCCATTATGCACGGCTGGGCCTATTTTAACGGCGTTTTATTGGGCTGCGTAATGGACAACATTACTGTATCGCAAGAGGCAACTACAGTAGATATTTTGAGCGCCCAAAAAGGTACAGGCCCGCAAGACCAAGTAATAACAGCCCTAGCTATGACCATTAATATGACCTTAGCCAGCCCTAAAAGGTCTTTGCGTGCTTTAGTAGACCCTAACTTTAAAATATTGGATAACGGCCAAGAAGTAGGCGCCAGCAAGCTTTTTGATAGCCTAAAGCAAGGCCGCAGCGGTGCTTTAAAGATGGTGCGCAGTGTTAATGGGGCCCCAAGTACCGACCCTAACGATGTAATTTGTTTTTACGAGGTATTTCCTAACCTTGCCGGCGATGTAGTAGAGCTTGGTAATGCTCAACAACAGCTAGCTATAACTTTTAACGTTATTTTAAAGGAATTTACCGAGTTAAAAACTTACGATGCTAACGCTGAGTACCTGTTAGATTCGGCTTTTTATTATTATACCGACAAACCGCGCGGTGTGCCGCCTGTAGAGTGGCCTATTATACCCGAGCTATCGCATGATGGCACAAACATCTACCTTGATTACGCCGATGATGACATAGAGCAAAACGGTGAGTTACGTTACGAGGTATTAGAAGATGATGGCGAAGGTAAAATCGTAAGGCGTTGGGACGGTATGGGCGAAGTTAGAGGCAATAGGGTAATAATTACCCCGCAGCTTAATGCCGATGAAGCCGGGCCGATTGAGCTTAGCTCAAGCAAAGGCGTGTATCTATTTGGCAATGCCAAAAAATTAATACACAAAACCGGTATAGCCAGCGCTATGTTACCGCAGGCCTTAGTAACTTTTAAAGCATCTTAGTTAGCTTTAATAGGAATTAAGTACCGCTAGGTTTAGGGCTTAAAGTTATCTTTTTAGGTAACTTTAAGCCCTATTTTTATTATTAATAAATTTGCCCAGTTTGCACTTCTTCCCGTGCTTGTTAATTACCACCTCTTTTGCTATACTAACGGTTATGGTCAATAATGCCCCTATTGTGGTTTTCGATTCTGGCTTAGGTGGTATAAGCTATCTTAATTACTTACAAAGCTTTTATAACGAAAAATTTATTTATGTGGCCGATAGCGCCGGCTTTCCTTATGGTACTAAAAGTCCGCAGCAACTTACCGAATTACTTTTAAATTTAATTGACCTGCTTAAAACCTTTAAACCCAAAGCCATAGTTATTGCCTGTAATACCGCTACCTTAACGGCTAAAGAACAAATTGCTCAGCAGCTAGCCATACCGGTTATCGGTACAAGACCACCCTTAGCGGTCGCTCTAAGACAAAGTATAAACAAACAAATTGGCCTGTTAGCTACGCAAGCTACCATTAACAACCCTGTACTATTAAACGATATAACCACTTTTAAACAAGCCAGCTTTAGCTTATTAGCGGCTCCGCAGCTGGTAGAATTTGTAGAAAACAAATTATGGCAAGCCACTAAGCAAGAACGCTTAGCCGCCGCTGCCGATTATGCCCAGCATTTTTTAACTAAAAATATCGATAGCCTTATACTGGGCTGCACTCATTTTTTATTTTTAAAAGAGGAATTTGAGCAGTTATTGCCCGATATTAAACTTATTGATAGCCTTAACGAAGTTAAGGAAGAACTGGCCCGCCAGCTTAAGCTGCCTATGACCGGCCCCAGCACAAAACTCGCCGGGCTTTATACCACTAATAACCAAGATAGTGCCAAAATACATAGCTTTTGCCGTTATGCCGGCCTTGAATATAAAGGAAAATTAACTGCCGGTTAATTAAAAAATAAAATGACTATTAAAAACCTAGAAGACTTTACAGAAAATAAAATTGAGGCCGGCTGGCTGCCCTTTTTTGAAGACGAACTTAGTAAACCCTACTTTACCTTACTTTTTAATAAAGTAAAAGAGGCTTATAACAACAGCCGGTGCTACCCTGCTAAAACCGATATTTTTAAAGCCTTTAATTTAACCCCTTACCAGCAAGTAAAAGGTTTGTTATTGGGGCAAGACCCTTACCACACCGGTGTAGCTACCGGCCTTGCCTTTAGCGTCGATAACGGCGTGCCGCCACCTTCGCTTAAAAATGTTTACGATGAACTTAAGCTGGAAGGTTATACCGTAGAACGAACCGGTAACCTTGAAGGCTGGGCTCAGCAGGGCCTGCTTATGCTTAACAGCGTATTAACGGTACAGGCCGGTAAAGCCGCCAGCCATAGCGGCTTGGGTTGGCAACAATTTAGCGATAATTTAATTAGCTACCTTAACCAAAACAACGATAATATTTTTTATTTTTTATGGGGCAACTACGCTAAGGCTAAAGCGGCTTTAGTTACCAACCCTAGCCATAGTATCTTTACGGCAACACACCCATCTCCGTTAGCCGGTACTAGTTTTTTACGCAACGGCTGCTTTAACAAAGCTAACCAATTTTTAACTAAAATAGGTAAAGAACCGCTTGATTGGAGCGCCACAGCTAAAATGGATAAGCCCGTTAAAATTGAGGCCGCCGCCTCCGCTAAGATAACCAAAGAAAAAAACTATAAAGATGGTTTCTTATTTTAGCTATGTTGCTCTGTTTGGACTTTGCAAGGTCATATTTTTTAAAAAGAACAACACAAATACTCTCCTTCGGTTTTTACTATATAATAATTACCCTTAAGCTATCAAGCCCTTTTTATACAGTAAATATTGGGTTTTAATATAAGGAATAATACTACTCTAAAACTATCATCACCTACCGTCAATTTTACCCTAAAATATATTACAAATGCAATTTTCGTATTATAACACTTGACAAACTCTAAAGTTCCGGCCTATACTAACTTAAGTACACAAAATTTTAATATGTACCAAAACAATAAACACAGGAGATTGTATGAGAAACAAAAAATTTTATGGTTTAATCGTATTGGTTAGCTTAGCTTTATTGGCTTGCCGTATGGATGGTGAAGAGGAACTTTATTCCCTAAATTTAGCCGGCAGCACTTTTTTTAGTAATACCCGAAATGCCTTAGGAATACCAACCCAAGAGCTAAGGTTTGAGCCCAATACTGTAGAGTGGATTAGAATTGGTGAAGATGCCGATTCCTTTGATTGGGAGCTAGATAACCAAATAGTAACACTAATCTCTCGCGGTGCCGAACACAAGTTTATTTTAGGGTATATGAATCGTATTCTTACTGAAATTGATGAAAGCGGAGAAATTGTAACAGAAGAATTTGATACTTATGACGCTGCCGGCGAGCCTATAACAGTGCTTAGAGATATTTCTTTTGTGCGCTAACTTAGCTAACAATAAAAACTTATTTTAAAAGCGCCTTTAATTTTTATTCCTAACCTCTCCTTTGTTACCAAAAGAGAGGTTACTTACCTCACGGCAACTATAAATAGTTATCATTTATTTTATATTATATTAAAAAGCCGTTAGCAGCTAAAAATTGCCAGGGCTAGAGCATATAAAAAAGTAACTTTTCAAGGTAAGTATGGTCCCAAGCCATCTGTTTAATACGTCCAGCCATAGAAGAGGTAGAAGTTGTATCTAACCTAGCTATATTTAAGGCTATT
>Ga0131853_10004065_pt1 | contig 26251 bp, 24 predicted proteins | sample TergutLab28metaG_FD_92764 | JGI IMG/M metagenome (GOLD analysis project Ga0131853, IMG submission 92764) | Labiotermes labralis P1 segment gut microbial communities from Petit-Saut dam, French Guiana - Lab288 P1 (version 2) (version 2) | ecosystem: Host-associated > Arthropoda: Insects >... | reverse complement strand
CTAGTTTTGGACAAAACAAAAGCGCCCATCTCGATTGCTCGAAATGGACGCTCAATGGCTTTTGAAACCTGAGAAATTTAATACGGTTGCCGTGGTACTTGTTTGATACTAGTAAATTTGATCTCGTTTGATCGCTATGGTACTTGTATGGAACTTGTGAGCGTTATTTCACCCTGTTTTCGACATATCCAAGAACTGGAAAATCTTGAATTTCCAACGGTCGGGCGGTTCGGCGTTTGAAGAAATCTTATATAAATTAGCTATCACAAGCCTTTTTCCTCTGATAATAGTATGGCCCCAAATCACTTTCGTGTGTGAGTACATATGTCCAGTTAAATCTCTTGCTGACAATATATAGATCCTTGCTGGGGAAGTCAATGTTGTCAATCAAATCCTCTTTTGTCAAAGGGGTGGCACTTTCCAAATAGTAAGCGTCTTTATAGTGCTCAAATAGGATGTAACACTGTGTCTTGTTTTGTGCAAGAAAATAAGCAGTGGCATCGTCCCCTTCTATACAAGGGAGTTTCTTATAAGAAAAAATGTTCCACATGAATTCGTCTATAAAAATGTCACTGGTTTTTATTCCGGAAGCGAAATTGCTTAACCAGTTGCTTTTTAGATCGGCAACCTTTTTATAATCTGAAATATGCGCAAACGAAATATCCTTGCCAGACAAATTTTCTTCCAGTTTTTTCCGGTATTTGCGAGTAGATTTATTTAGTTTCATTAATCGACCTTGTTTGAATTGATAAGCCCGCCGAAGCAATCCAGATGAAAGCATCCACACGATTAGGAGTGTGATGGCGATGGAGGCAAAAAACAGGAGCCTCCCCTCCAAAATGGAATAGAAGTTATATCTCATCAATAGACGCATGATGAAACCGTGGAGCAAGAATACCGGCATAGTTCTTTGACCGATGTAGGAAAAGAAAGTCTTTCTCCCTGGTGTGACAGCGAGCAGAAATACAGACAGGACAAAGGCTGCGATGTAGCATAGGATGCGGATCAGGAAGGTGTAGCCGGGTAGACTATAGTAGGAAAATGAGCCGTAAAACCATAGGACGTCTACTGTGGAATGGTGGAAATACAGCCATACTAGTGTACCCATGGCTAATATGCTGCAAGTATAGCGAACTTGCGGCTTTGCGGTGACTCTTTGGAGTGCTTCAGCGTTTCCGGTTTTTTTGATGCAGAAGCCGATGATGAAAAAGGGGAAGAAATAGATAATTCTGGCGAGGCTAAAGTAATAGCCTAGTGTGTTCACAAAGCCTGAGAGTATACCTAGAATCAGCGAGGCGCTGATTGTGAGCGCGAGGCTTCGCCTGCTTCCTGTGACTCTGTCTAAGAAAGGGATACAAAGCGTCCATACAGTTACGGCGAAGAGGTACCAGAGCATCCAGTATGGTCTGGTGAATTGGATGTGCAGACTTGTATTCCCGAAGACGATGCGCTCAAAGAGGATATAGGCGATCTGGAACAGGATGTAAGGGATGATGAGTTTTGTTAGGATTTTCTTTGGTTTGCATCTTGCGAAATAGCCAGAACAGAACACAAATAGCGGGATGTGGAAGAGATAAATGAAGGAATAAGAAATTGTGATGATGCTGATCCAAAGCCGAGGCTCGATTACGTGACCGAATACGACAAGGGTAACTAGGATTGCCTTTAGGTTGTCGAAGAAATAGATGCGTGAGGTCTCTTCTTTATGGTAGATCATCTGTGTGATCCTCAATCCATTCATCGTAGTCTGTATACGCATATTCAAGGTCATAATTCCGGAGCTCTTCAGGTGCGCTTTGGGTGTGTATCCCCTCCCCTGCGCTGTTTAGGAAGCGGAGGAAGATGGCTGCGAGCTGGGCTCTGCTTGCGGTGTAGGTGGGAGCTAGACGACCGTCTGCGAAGCCTGTGATGAGGCCGATGCGGACTGCTTCGCGGATTGCGTCATAGGCCCAGCTTGCGATTTGATCTTCATCTGGGAATCGGGTGTTGATTTCACCAAGCAGGTGCAGGCCGTAGTGTTCCATGAAGCGGTGGAATAGGGTTGCCACTTCTTGCCGGGTGACGGGGCGGTTTGTGCCGAAGAGGTCTCCCCCGATCCCCTGTACGAAGCCTTGTTCCCATGCCCAACTGACATAATCTGTATACCAACCATTCCACGAGACGTCTGTGAAGGGTGCGTGGTTATGGCTATACACGGGAATTCCCAGTTGTCTAGCGGCTCTGCCTAAGACTGTGACGAACATGGCACGGGTCATGTTGCCGTTTGGATCGAAGAGACCGCCGCCTGTACCGGAGAACAGTTCCCGGGCTACGGCTTGGTTGATGTCTGCATAGGCCCAGTGCCGGTGGATATCACGAAAGAGGGCTGGGGGTTCGAAACTGACGGGAATGGTAAGAGAGGCTTCTCTACGGATGCTGCTTGTTACGTTTAGGACGAAGTCGATTTCGAGATATTCAAACCAGCTATCCGCCGGGATCCAGTGGGTTAAGGTGATCGTTCGCTGATTGCCGGGAGCAAAACTGCCGAAGGTGCGTATCGTTTGTCCATTCAATCGCCACTCGCCGCCTTGGACAGAGGCATCCCCTGTTACGTTGTGGAAGTGGGCGGTGACATTGAAATTTGCATGGCGGCGTACCATGTCTACGTTTGTTGTTAGGTCTACTGTGATGTTTTCCAGAGACTCCTGACGACGGATTAGTTCGTTCAGTCCGAAGTTTAGGAGATTTTGATTGTCTGAAACCCGGGTGTAAAAACTGGAAGAGGCCATGGTGACGGCGACTACGCGTCTGCCGGATCGGGTGGCGGTGGTAGAGAGGCAGAAGCCGGCGGTGGGGGTTGTGCCGGTTTTGAATCCGTCAATCCAGTCTTGTGTGATGAGGCGCCAGTTTGTGTTTTGGGTTCTGACGCCGTTGAAATAGAAGATGTTCATGTTTGTGATCCGCAGGATATCCGGGAAGCGGGAGATGAAATCTCTGACGAGGATGGCGACTGCCCGGGCTGATTTTGAGTTTGTCCATTGACCATGGGCGTTTTCATAGACCGCGTCCATGCCGAGGCGTCTGGCTGTTTCGTTCATCCGGGCGACGAAAGCCCATTCTGAGCCGGATATGTGGTCTGCCATGGCGACACAGGCGCCGTTATTGGAGGGGAGCATTATAAGACGGAGCAGGGTTTCTACGGAATGCTGGGAACCTGCTGCGAGAAATCTTGTGTCGTTACGGCTTAGATTCGATGCCGCTTGGCTGATGGTGATTAATGTGTCATGGGTGAGGCGTCCGGCGGCGATTTCTTCGTAGACGATATAGGCTGTCATGACCTTCGTCATACTGGCAGGCGGGCGCATTTGGTCTATGTTTCTACCCCAGATGACCTCCCCTGTCGCTTGGTCAATGACGATGGCTGCTTGGGCTGTGACGTGTGGTGCGTTTTGGAGCTCTGCCGTGTCTGCAAGAGGGATTGCTGCCGCTGGGAGTGGCGGGAGAATGAGTAGGAGGGCCAGTAGTATAAGGAGTGCTTTGGTGGGGGGTGATTTTTTCATAAATGTTTTCACATCCCTATGATGATAGTTGGACTAATAGTATAGCGAAAAGGCTGGGAGTTGTCAAAGTTTTACAGGAAATGACAAAGAAGCCCCCGGCTGATGGAAGAGCCGAGAGCCATAATGTATATAGGTAGCAATAATATTTATTATTTTCTTCTATTTTGAGGAGCATATTCAGATTCACTAAATGTTTTTTCGTGTAATATATTTAGCGTTGTATTTTTAAGATGCTTTTTTATATATAAGTCTGGTTTAATTAATTTAAATAATTCCGAAGTGAACCCCTTTTGATATATCTTTAATTCCGCAACAAAATGGGCTATATTGTTTGATAATTCTTCACTTTTTTGAGATGTTATTTTATGTGATTCTACAAGCAAGTCTATAAGTAGGGGACGGTTTCCTTTATAAGCCTCTGAGTTAGTTATGCCTTTCCCCTTATCTCTGTTATAATTAGGAAAATAAAATCTGCCGGATTCAGTTAGCGAATATAGAGTAACATTTAGTTCAAAATATTTTTCATCATTAACTCGATTCCTTTCAAGAAGCTTTCTTAGTGAAATTAAAGTATAAATACATTTATCATACCAATCTAGAATTTCTTTTCTCAAAGATTCTGATAGTTCATATTTTTTCGTATTTGTTCTCCATGTGTAGATAACTGATGCGGCTGCTATAATTAGTGCTAGTATCGAAATGATATTAGTAATTATTTCTCCCGTATTATTAGCTGTACCCTCTATTGTGATTCTCATTTCATATTCCGCCTATCACTGAAGATCATTTCAAATGCAAAGAAAAATCCCCTTGAAACTAGAGTTCTGCTTCAAGGGGATGGTCCGAGTGACAGGACTTGAACCTGCGGCCTCTTGACCCCCAGTCAAGCACGCTACCAACTGCGCCACACCCGGATGTGAACATCTAGTATAGTACCATACCTGTACGCCCTTTGCAAGAGGTTTACATGGAAAAGAAAGCTGACTACACTACTTGCAAGCATTTCCAATTGACGATATACTATTGATTGAAGTGTAAAGGGTGTGATCAGATGAATTTAATTGAGCTAAAAAAGCAGATACTTGAATATGCACAACAGGCGTATGCCAGCGGACTGATGGCTGGTACCAGCGGGAATCTTTCTGTGCTTTCGGAAGACAGGAAAATAGTCATTACCCCAAGTGGGATCAACTACATGACCATGACGGCGGAAGATGCAATGGTTATCGAACTTGATGGCACGATTTTAGAGGGTTCTCACAGGCCTTCCTCTGAGTGGCCCATGCATGCGGTGATTTATCAAAACAAGCCGGAAGTACGTAGCGTTGTACATACCCACTCCCCTTATGCGACAGCTTTTGCTGTGCTCAATGAGCCGATTCCGCTGATTTTGATTGAGATGATCTATTCCCTTATGGGCGAAGTGCCGGTTGCTCCGCTTGCTTTACAAGGTACCGTATCCGTCGGGGCGGGTGTTGTGGAAGCCTTGCAAAATAGTGTGGCATGCTTGATGCAGAATCATGGCACGGCTGCGGTTGGGCGGGATTTGCCGGAGGCGTATATCCGCGCGGAATATGTGGAAGATGCCGCGAAGATTTACCACATGGCGCGGACAATTGGGACACCAACTCTGATTCCAGATGAAATGGTGCAAGAGATGCTTTTCCGGATGCAGTAATATTATAGTGAGGAGAATTTGCTGTGAAATTTGACTTTGACTATGCTTATTTTAAGAAGAGTGCAGATTATATTCGATCTAAGATCGACTTTGCGCCGGAGATTGCCTTGGTGCTCGGATCTGCTTGCGGACATCTGGCAGAGGAGATAGAGAATCCGATAATGATTCCTTATGAAGACATCCCGAACTTCCTGCGTTCGACTGTGCAGTCTCATGCGGGAAAGCTGATTCTGGGGCAAATACAAGGGAAACATGTTGTTTGCATGTCCGGGCGTTTCCATTACTATGAGGGCTATGCATTTGAGCAACTTGTGATTCCGATTCGCGTGTTTCATCTTTTGGGTGTAAAAGCAAGTATCCTCACGAATGCTGCCGGGGCTGTGAATGAAGCTTATCAGCCGGGTGATATTATGCTGATTCAAGATCACATTAAACTCACGGGTGCCTCTCCCCTTTGCGGGACGAACATTGAGGAGTTTGGCCCTCGGTTTTTTGATATTAGTGATATGTATACCAAGTCTCTCCGCGTCCTTGCCAAAGGTTGTGCGGCGCGTTTGGGACAGACGCTCTATGAGGGGAACTATTTCTTCTTTACCGGCCCGCAGTTTGAGACACCGGCGGAAATTCGCGCCTCTCGGGTTTTGGGCGCGGATGTGATTGGGATGTCTACCGTTACGGAAGCCCTCACAGCGGCCCATTGCGGGATGAAGCTTTTGGCCTTCTCTCTGATCTCTAACATGGCGGCGGGGGTTTTGGATCAGCCGATTACAAGTGAAGAGGTCTCAGAGGCGGGAGCGCTTGCCGCACCGCGCTTCTCGGCTTTGATTCGTGAGGTTGTGAAAAACATGGATATGGAGGCGCTGTAAAATGGAAAGAGCTGACAAAGGCCTTGCTTTTATGTTACAATATGAAAATGTAGCTTGGTATGAAACTGGTTCTGTACGGATTTTAGATCGTAGAATCTATCCCACTATGGTAGAATTTGTGGTTTGTTCTCGGCATGAAGCCGTCGCACAGGCGATTGCGGATATGGTGACCCAGAGTGCAGGGCCTTATACCGCAGCAGGCATGGGTATGGCGCTTGCGGCATATGAGGCGCGGGATTTTGACAGCGCTCAGTTTGCAGAACATATGAAATCTGCGGCCTATACCCTCTCTCACGCACGTCCAACTACCGTGGAGCGTATGAAGGCGATTACCGCGGGATGTTTGGCTGTTTCGCTTGAGGCAAGAAAGTCCGGTGTGTCTGCTGATCTTGCGATCAGGGAGCATGTGGTTTCTAATCTCAATATGCGTTACAATAAAATCGGACAAGCGGCGGAGTATTTGGTGGATATGTTCCCGAAAAAGGGGACGATACTAACACAGTGCTTCGGAGAGACAATCGTAGGGCAAATGCTCCGAGTTGCCAGAGCGCGTGATTATGAGCTTAAGATTATTTGTCCGGAGACGAGACCCTATTTTCAGGGCGCTCGCCTGACTGCAAGTGTAGCGAAAGATGTGGACTATGATGTGACGGTTATCACGGATAACATGCCGGCCTATATCATGCAGACGCAGGGTGTGGATGTATTCACTTCCGCGGCGGATGCGATTTGTATGGATGGGTATGTGGTGAATAAGGTCGGTACATTCCAGATTGCGATTGCGGCGAAGTATTTCGGGATTCCCTATTTCGTCACTGGCGCGCCGGATAAAGGTCATCCGACAATTGATACGATTACAATTGAAGAACGTGACCCTGAGTTTTGCTTACAGGCGATGGGTATCCGTACTGCGATGGAAGGCGTGAAAGGTTTTTATCCATCTTTTGACGCAACACCGCCCCATCTTGTGAGCAGTGTTGTGACGGATCGGGGCATCTTCTCCCCTTATGATCTAGATCGCTATTACGCGAGCGGAGATGCGGGCTTGGTGGTGTGATTGTTTAGAGCGAAGGGACTATGCTTTCGCTTAAGATGAAATTTAATTATTTTGAAGGAGAGCTTTATGAACAGTTTTGAGTTTTACTCCCCCACGAAAGTCTATTTTGGGAAAAATGGCACTGAAAAAGCCGGACAGGCCATTAAAGCATTTGGCGGAACACGGGTATTGCTCCACTATGGTACAGATCGTGTGCTGCAAAATGGTGTGATGGATGCGGTGAAAAAGTCTCTGGATGCGGTGGGAATCTCCTACGTCATGCTGGGCGGTGTTGTACCGAATCCGCGGGTGTCTTTGGTGCATGAGGGTGTGGCACTTGTCAAGGCGGAGCAAGTTGACTTTATCTTTGCAGTCGGCGGCGGCAGTGTGATTGACAGTGCGAAGGCGATCGCAATTGCAGCTTGTAATGACACGGATATCTGGGATATTTTCTATAACAAGATACCAGTAACCGCGGCGCTTCCTACTGCGAACCTGCTCACGATTGCGGCTGCCGGCAGTGAGACAAGTAGCTCTGCGGTACTTACCAGAGAAGAAGGCTGGCTTAAAGTTGGCTATGGTTCCCCACTGTGCCGTCCAAAGTTTACGATTATGGATCCGGAGCTGCTCTATACCCTTCCTCCCTATCAAACAGCGGCGGGGATTGTGGACATCATGATGCACACCATGGATCGTTACTTTGCGCCGGGCGGGGTCAATGAGGTGACCGATCGGATCGCGGAAGAAATTCTGCGCATTACCATGCGTTATGGATCGATCTGTATGGAACAGCCGGACAACTATGAAGCACGGTCTGAGGTGATGTGGGCGGGGAGCCTTTCCCACAATGACCTCACCGGTCTTGGGCGGATGCTTGATTTTGCGGTTCATCGTTTGGAGCATGAGTTATCAGGCAAATATGACGTCACACACGGTGCGGGTCTCTCCGCCATCTGGGGTAGCTGGGCGCGGTATGTGTACAAGGAGAACCCCATGCGTTTTGCTCGTTATGGCGTGAATGTGTTTGATATTCCGATGGACTTTGAGAATCCAGAAAACACAGCTCTAGAAGCAATTCGGCGGACAGAAGAATATTTTGCTTCGATTGATATGCCGATTAACATCACAGATCTCTGCGGTCATGAAGTTTCTGATGCGGATATTGAAGATATGGCGGATAAGGCGTCGAAATATGGCACCATGACACTTGGAACCTTTATGGTGCTGGATCGGGTTAAGATGGTTGATATTTTTAGGAATTCCAGATAAGAGAAAAGACGTAAAGACCCCCGCCGATTTAAAGTTGGCGGGGGTCTCCTTTGTTAAGGACTTGCTGTTATTCTGTTATATGTTAGGTACCGGATCGTGTAATTTGAAAATTCAAACAGGAAAGAGCCAGAAATTATCTGCCCATATTCATCTGCGGGATAGGTGAACTGGACTAACACATTGTCATTGTCATGCCACTCGATTCCGTCTATTTGCGGGTTGCTATCCGGCAGTTTCTCTATCGTCTGAATATCGAGTTCTGTTGGAATCATTGTGCTGTTATTCAGTTCGGTATCCATTATTTCCGCCCTGCGATTCCCGTCTGCGGCAGTAGATGTAATGGCGAGAAATCTGCTATTTGGCGACCAAAGAAAGACAGGATTCTCAAGGCCGCCAATGCGCCACCCTAATTGTACATCTCCACTGTTGTTTTCCACTATGGTGACGTTTGTAATTCTATTGAATGAAGCCCAACGTTCTCCGTCGGGGGAAGTTGTTCTATTTGCAGTTATCACAAGGCTGTAAAAGAGATAGATACCGACAACCAATGCGATTACCAGAACGCCCAAAAGGATTAGGTGGTTTCTCTTTTTCACGCTCATACTTTTGCTCCTCTGCGCAATAATATGGTCGATATCGCACATAGTACCACAAGCCCCAAGGCAAAAAAGCCGCCGATGAATGCGGAGATGGTGATGAAGAATGGATAGGGTACGATATTGATAAGTAGGTCTACGCGAGCGTCCAAGATCCAGTAGTCGTTGTCGAAGAATATCTCGTGGAACACGACGAATGCGTGGTGCCAGTTGATGGCAATGACGATGACTAGGGTGAGTAAGGCAAGGATTTTGACGGCAGATGCAATCTGCCAGCTTCGGAAGAGCCAGCCCAAATGTTCCCTTCCTTTGAAGAGGAATAAGCCTAAGGTTGCTAAAAAGAGGACAATCAAGATGTTTTGAATGAAGAGTCCGACTGCAAAGAGATCATAGACATCTATCATATGGCGAATCTCGATTTCTGAGAAAAAGTAACGCTCTTCCCCGCCGACAGTGGTCATGATTTGCAGATCCGGTTCTCTGCCTTGCATATAGCGGATCATGTGTTGTGTGACTTCGTGGAGATCGGCAGGTTCCATGTTTACTACTTCGTAAGTGTCATTTACGCTATACTGCCAGCGGTAAAACCACATACCAAAGCTGGATAATTGCACACCTAGAAATAAGATCAGTGTAATCAAGCTAATCGCGTTTAAGATGCCGCTTATTTTGAGTAATCTCTGCATATATTTCCCTCTTGTAATTGATTTCTATCGTATATACCACAGCTTTGACTCCTTGTCAACAGAAAGTGACTACTACATTTTGTATTTAATTTTCGAATTGGACGATCCCTCATTCTTCTTTAGACTATCTAACAATTTTTCTGCTTTCATCTATTAAGCGCATCTGCGGATTTTGTCAAAATCAGTCGCCATTCTGAAGTAATTTGTTAATAAATGCTCAATTTTGCGTTAAGAATTTGTTTGCATAATGTTGTAACAGAATTCGACTACAAATAGTTAATCACATTTTCCACAGAGTTATCCACATCTTGTAATCCTTTTGATTGTAACACAATTTAATAATCACAGTCGTGAATTAAAGCGCTTTGAAATGGATTTTCTTGATTTAATAATTGGTTTCTTGGTTTACATAAGCGTACTTCTTAGGAATCGATTAAGAAAATACGATCATGGCTCCCCCTTTAGAGCGGCATTGTGGCATATGCATTTAAATCTAGGGATTCAACAGGTGCCGGTTTGGGCTCGTAGAAGGCCTCGCATGCGATCATGGCGGCATTATCTCCGCAGAGGGATAGGGGCGGCAGATACAAGGTATAGTTTTCGGCTCTTGCTGCAAGATCCAGATCGCGCCGGATGCGGGAGTTTGCGGCAACGCCTCCTGCGATGGCGATGTTCTGATAGCCAAGCTTTCGGGCTGCTTGCATGGTTCGCGGGACTAGAGTATCACTAACGGCAGCTGCGAAGGAAGCGGCGAGACCCCTGCGGTCGATCTCTTCCCCTTTTTGTTCTGCGTTATGGATGAGGTTTAAGACTGCTGTTTTTAGGCCGGAGAAACTCATATCCAACGGACTTCCCTCAATGGAGGATCGGGGGAGTGCATATGCCTGATCATCTCCGCCTTGGGCGAGATCGTCTAGAGCTTTTCCGCCGGGGTAACCGAGGCCGAGGACACGGGCTACTTTGTCGAAGCACTCCCCCGCTGCATCATCCCTTGTGGTGCCGATCACCTGCATGTCGGTGTAAGCCCGTACATCAACAAGTAAACTATGCCCGCCGGAGACAACGAGGCAAAGAAAGGGCGGCGTAAGTGTTGGGTATGCAATATAGTTCGCCGCAATATGTCCGCGAATGTGGTGGACAGGGATCAGAGGAATCCCCAAAGCATAGGCGAAGCTTTTGGCAAAGTTTACGCCGACTAAGAGCGCACCAATCAGTCCCGGGGCATATGTGACGGCAACTGCGCTTAGGTCATGTTTGGTCAGATTCGCTTTCTCTAATGCACTCTCAACGAGTTTAGTCAGGATCGTAATATGATTGCGGGAAGCAATCTCCGGCACGACGCCGCCGTAGAGGGCGTGGAGATCTGCTTGGGAAAAGATTTCGTTTGCTAAGACTTCTCTGCCATTCCGCGTGATTGCCACACCGGTTTCATCGCAGGAGGTTTCAATTGCTAAGATTATCATGTTTACTCCTAACTTGACAGCACATTCGTATGGCGTGTTCTCGTGGATTTTGATAATAGTGCTTCCGCAACCCGACTACTTGAAAGCTAAATGCGCGATAAAGTACGATGGCAGCTTGATTGCTTTCTCGGACTTCCAAGTGGATGGTCTCAATTTGCTGTGTCTCTGCCTCACGAAGGAGAACTTCTAGCAAACATCGTCCGATCCCCTGCTGTCTGGCACTAGGTACAACTGCTATATTGATGACTTCCGCCTCCGGGGCTATGAGCTGAAGGATGGCGTAGCCTTTGACTGCGTCCCCATCCTCTGCGACACAGAAGATGGTGTTTGAATCTTCGATTTTTCGTGCTAGGAGTTCTGCACTCCACGGGTCAGAAAATATCTCTCTCTCAATTGCAGCGATTTGAGGGAGATGGTAGACTTTTGCTTGTTTTATCATTTCGCGTCAAACCAAGTCTTGCCGATTTTAGCCTCGGCTTCTAGGGGAACATCTAGTTTGATTACTTGCTCCATCTCTTCTTCTAGGAGACGTTTCACCTGTTCGGCTTCGCTTTCCGGGCACTCTACGATCAATTCATCGTGGACTTGGAGGACGAGTTTGGCTTCTAAGCCGTCTTGCTCTAGGCGCTTTGCTACGTGGATCATGGCGAGTTTCATGATATCTGCGGCGGTGCCTTGGATGGGCATATTGAGTGCCACCCGCTCACCGAAGGAGCGGGTGTTAAAGTCTGAGGCACGGAGTTCAGGCAATGGACGGATGCGGCCGAAGAGGGTTTTGACTTTGCCTGTCTGTTTGGCCTCTTCTACAATTTGGGTCATATAGTCTCTGACGCCTGCGTATTTGGCGAGGTAGTTTTCGATATACTGCTTTGCTTCTGCGTTTGAGACACCGATATCGCCGGCGAGGGAAAATGCGGAGATGCCATAGACGATGCCGAAGTTTACAGCTTTTGCATAACTGCGCATGGCTGGAGTAACTTCATTAACTGGGACGTCAAAAACCTGAGCCGCGGTGACGGTGTGGATGTCTTCCCCATCTCGGAAGGCGCGCTGCATCGTCTCGTCTCCGGAGATGTGAGCTAAGAGCCGCAGTTCGATTTGGGAATAGTCAGCATCGACTAAAACCTTGCCAGCCGGAGCTACGAACATCTTGCGAATCTCGCCGCCTAGTTCTTTGCGGACAGGGATATTTTGCAGGTTTGGCTCGGTGGAACTGAGGCGTCCGGTTGCGGTGACGGTCATTTGGAAATGAGAATGAATCCGGCCGTCGGCGGCGATTGTCTTTGCGAGACCATCAGCATAGGTACTTTTTAGCTTGGAATATTCGCGGAAATCCATAATCTGCTGGATGATTGGGTGCTGGGGTTTGAGCTTTTCTAGAACCTCTACATTGGTGGAGTAGCCTGTCTTGGTCTTTTTTGACGGCGGAAGGCCTAAGACTTCAAATAGGATTTGTCCAAGCTGTTTGGGTGAGTTTATGTTAAACTCCTGCCCGGCGTGGGTGAATATTTCAGATTGTGCGGCTTCAATCCACTTTGAGAGCTGATCTCCAAAGGTTTTCAGAGCTCCCCGATCGACCAGGAAGCCCATATGTTCCATGTGAGCTAGGGTTTCACAGAGTGGGAGTTCGATTTCTTCGAATACGCGGGTGAGGTCTTTTTCTTCCAGTTGTTTTTGGAGTACTGGATAGAGGTCGTGTATGATTTGGGTTGGTTCTTGGGCGGCATGTGACAGATATTCCTCTGCCAGTTTGTCCAGCGGGTAGGCACTGTCAGTTGGCTCTAGCAAATAAGCTGCAAGGGCTGTGTCAAAGCGGTAGCCTTTTGCGGTGATTCCCTCTTCTAAGAGTGCGCGCATGTCGTCTTTGATGTGATGACCGATCTTTGAGATCTCTCCGCTGAATAGGGTTTGTAGGAAGGCATTGTATCCGAGGCCTACGGCACTCCAGGATATGACGCTGATTCCATCTGTCTCACCGATTTCTACGCTGTCTAGTCCGTCTAAGAGGCGCACGGATACATAGTCTGCCGTTTTACAGCGAGTGAGCAATTCTTCTAGAGCTTCTTCGGTTTGGATGTGGGTGACCTCAACTTGCTTGGCTTTCTTTTCCTCAGACTCCACACTTTCTAGTCCAAACTTTGTGATGAAACTGATAAACTCCAGCTCTATAAACAATTGCCGCAGAGCCGGGGCATCGTATGGTCTGCGATTTGCGTCTTCTGGTTTGAACTCAAAAGGTACTTTACAGTCAATGGTGGCGAGTTCATAAGACATGCGGGCGGAGGCCTCACCTGCTTGGAGCTTTTTACGCACACCGTCTTTGATGTCGAGGGCTTCTAGATCTGTGTAGATCTGGTCTAAGGAACCATAACGCTGGACGAGATCCATTGCCGTCTTCTCCCCTACGCCGGGGACGCCGGGGATGTTGTCTGAGGCGTCACCCATAAGAGCTTTGAGGTCGATGAGGCGATGGGGTTCAAAGCCGTAGACTTCCTGTACTTTTTCTGGGGTATAGATATCCGTCTTTGTCTGTCCCATGCGGGTAGTGACGAGATTTACACGCACATGGTTGGTTACGAGTTGCAGATCATCTTTATCACCGGTGACAATGACACATTCCCAGCCTGCGTCATGGGTTTTGGCGGCGATGGTGCCGATTAGGTCGTCTGCCTCGTAGCCCTCTAGCTCGTAACGTGTGATGTTCATGGCGTCCAGCACTTGTTTTGCAAGGGGCATTTGCACACGGAGTTCTTCCGGCATGGGTTTTCGCTGGGCCTTGTATTCCGCGTACATCTTGTGGCGGAATGTGGGCGCCTTTAGGTCGAAGGCAACGCATAGGGCGTCAGGACTTTCCTCTGCGAGGAGCTTATTTAGAATATTTAGAAAGCCAAAAATGGCATTAGTCGGCGTACCGCTCTTGGTGGAGAGAGGCCGTATGCCATAGAAGGCGCGGTTTATGAGGCTGTTGCCGTCGATTACCATGAGTTTCATTATGTTGTCTCCTCTAGCTAATTGTGGGCTTTCAGCTTATCAAATGCTTTGATAAAGCCTTTGATATTACCCTCTGTTTCGTTGAAATGAATGTGCTGCTGTCCGTCTAGTCTGTCATGTAAAATGATGGTAAAGATTTTAGGCTTGACGGTTTTTTGTGAAGATAAGGAAAGCAATCCGCCAAATGCCAGCGCCAACCCGGTTGCAAGGCTGTTTGCGCCACCTGTTGTAGCTTCATCGGTGATCTTGTATTTCTCTACACGCTTGATGTGTCCGCAAGGTATCTCAAAGTGTGTGGTATATGTGCCGTCATAGTTGTCTTCCAGCACGTACAAGGTATCTGCTGTGAGCAGGATGAAGCACATACAATCTGGTATCTTGCTATTTTTCTGCGGTATAATGCGGGCGGATAGATGACCCAGCACTGGCCTTCCCCTGTACTCTCGCAAAATCGTCACCTATGCTTTCTTCCATTTAATCCCTTGGGGCGTATCTTCCAATACGATACCCATATCCTTGAGTTCGTCGCGAATTCGATCTGCCTCTGCCCAGTTTTTATCTGTGCGTGCTTGCTGGCGGGCTTCGATGAGCGCTTCGACTTGTGCATCAAGATCATCTGCTCCGCTTGCCTCTCGTGCATAAAGCAGGCCGAGAACATCTGCCAGTTCCCGGATGGCAGCTAGGCAAGCCTCTGCGAAAGGTTTTGATGGTGATCTATCTGCTGCGATTTGGGTATTGATCTCGCGGACGAGTTCGAATAGGACTGCGATGCCGTCGGCTGTGTTGAAATCGTCGTCTAGGGCTTCGATGAAGCGGGACTTGTAGCTTGGCAGGGTTAGGGTGAAACTCTTCTCTTCTGCGGACAGTTCTGTTACTGCTGCGTTTTTGAGTAGGAACTCTAAGTTGTCCACTGCATTATACAGCCGCTCTAGGCCAGCTTTCGCTTGTATTAGTATCTCACCGGAATAGTTCAGCGGGCTTCTGTAGTGGCTCATTAGCATGAACATGCGGATGGTGTCATAGCCGTATGCCTCTGCTGCGTCGCGGACGGTGAAGAAGTTGCCTAGGCTTTTGCTCATTTTCTTGCTGTCGACCGAGAGGAAGCCGTTGTGCATCCAGTAGTTTGCGAATTTACAGTCGTTTAAGGCCTCTGACTGTGCGACTTCGTTTTCGTGGTGAGGGAACGTGAGATCTTGTCCCCCTGCATGGATGTCGATGGTCTTCCCTAGATAACGGTTTGCCATGACAGAGCATTCAATGTGCCAACCGGGGCGTCCCTCTCCCCAAGGAGACGGCCAGGATACCTCGCCCGGTTTTGCTGATTTCCAGAGGGCGAAATCCATGGGATGCTCTTTCTCTTCTCCAAGGCTTACCCGGGCGCCGGCTTGGAGGTCTTCGATGTTTTGACCGGACAGCTCGCCATAATGGGGGAATTTTGTTGTGCGGTAGTACACATCACCATTGGTTTCATAGGCGAAGCCTTTGTCGATCAAGGCCTCGACAGCTTTGATGATGCCTTCGACATTCTCTGTCGCTTTCGGATGGAAGCTTGCCTCTCGCACGCCGAGGCCTTTTGCGTCTGTATAATATTCCGTAATGAAACGCTCGGTGAGTTCGTCACATGTGATACCCTCGCGATTTGCGCGGTCGATGATTTTGTCGTCTACATCGGTGAAGTTTTGGACGAAGGTGACTTCGTATCCGCGCCATTCCATGTAACGGCGCAGGGCGTCAAAAGTGATCACTGGGCGGGCGTTGCCGACGTGGATGAAATCATATACGGTTGGGCCACAGGCGTATAGTTTGACTTTTTTCGGTTCGAGGGGCTTGAATTCTTCTTTTTTGCCTGTTTGGCTGTTGAATAGTTTCATGGGGGTTCCTCCTGTTTTATAAGGTGTGATAACCTGTTGTTATTTAAATTAAGACACGCAATAGGACTAAGATTAAACCGATAGAGAATAAAACTGAAAAAATGACCTTGTTATGTTTAGCCAACCATACAGGAAGGAATATATCAAATCCAACATAAGGATTATCTGTATATTTATGGCCTAATAAAGTCAAGGGACACTTCCATTTGCAAATCAATAGAATGATACATTCGATGAAAACAAATCCTATGCAAAACCAAACCAGTGTGTTAACTCTATTGAATATTCCTGCATAGAGGACATATAAAATGGCGGCTGCGAAAAGGCACCATATCACTGTGTGGATGAGTTTGACTAAAACAAGCTTTGTACTGTTATCTAGTCTCTTCATTATGCTCTACAGTTCGACTAGGTCACAGCAAGCTTGACTTTTTGTAGCTTGATTGGCTTGAATCCTTCTGTTTGGCTGTTGAATAGTTTCATGGGGATTCCTCCTGTTTTGTAGGGTTCGTAGGCTCCTTTTGTAAAGGAGCTGTCCGCGAAGCGGACTGAGGATTGCTCTTGTAAGCTTTTTGCGTGATTGAATCCTCCGTCAGGCTTTGCCTGCCACCTCCTTTGGAAAAGGAGGCTTTGGTTGTACCACAGCTATAATTCAACCAAATCACGGATTACTGCACTTGCTAAAATCAGTCCCGCAGTTCCCGGTACAAATGCATTCGACGCCGGGATCTGGCGGCGTGAGGTGCAGGTTCTGGCTACGTCTGGTGGACAGATACAGTTGTTTTTGCAATCACTCATTGTGTCTTCGATTGGTTTTCTTGCCTTCTCTTTGGAGTATACCACTTTGAGTGACTTGATCCCCAGCTTCCGGAGCTCTCTTCGCATGACGCGGGCTAGGGCGTCGTTTTGGGTTTTGTAGATGTCTGTTACCTCAAAGGCTGTGGGATCTAGCTTATTGGCGGCTCCCATGGAGCTTATGATAGGGATGCCTGCGGCATTTGCACGCTTTACCAGTTCTAGTTTTGCTGTTACAGTATCCACGGCGTCTACGATATAGTCGTATTTGTTGAAATCAAACTGATCAGCCACATCCGGGCCGTAGAATACTTGGTGGACTTCTATCTCGATTTTAGGGTTGATAGAGCGCATTCGCTCTGCCATTACTTCTACTTTGTTTCGTCCCACGGTGTCGCGGGTGGCGATGATCTGGCGGTTTAGATTCGTGAGACAGATCTTGTCATCGTCAAATATTGCAATCCGTCCCACGCCGGAACGGACTAAGGCTTCTACTGTATGCCCGCCCACGCCGCCGATACCGAAGACGGCGACGGTGCTTTTTGCAAGGCGCTCCATTGCAGGTGTGCCGAAAAGCATTCTGGTGCGGGAGAATTGGTCTAGCATGTGTATTATCACCCTCTCGTGGGAGTAAATTTCATCTAGCTATCTTATCATTTTGGAGCAGTCTTTTCAAGTGTTCGGGAAAATCCTTTACAAGATCCCGGTAGTGGTGTATACTAAACAAAAGTGAATCGTCTTCAGGGCGGGGTGTGATTCCCCACCGGTGGTATAGCCCACGAGCTGCGTTGCAGTTGATTCGGTGTAATTCCGAAGCCGACAGTGATAGTCTGGATGAGAGAAGATGTGTCTATTGTCTGCTTTTTCCGTTGCGCTGAAGGTGTCTTTTCCTTCGGCGTATTTTTTGTTTTGGAGGTGTTTCGGTGGATCATACAGATTGGATGGCAAAAGCTTTGGACTTGGCAACACAAGGGATTGGGCATGTGAATCCGAATCCCCTTGTTGGCGCTGTCATTGTAAAAGATGGACGCATGATCGGTTCCGGTTATCATGAGAAATACGGTAGTCTACACGCGGAGCGGAACGCCCTTGCATCTTGTACAGAAGATCCGCGTGGAGCAACGATGTATGTCACTTTGGAGCCTTGTGCGCATTATGGGAAAACACCGCCTTGTACGGAGGCGATTTTGGAGAGCGGGATTGCATGTGTGGTCATCGGTGCTATGGATCCGAATCCGCGGGCGGCGGGTGGCGCTGAGATTTTGCGGCAAAATGGAATTGTTGTCATTGAAGGCGTTTTGGGAGAAGCGTGTTTGCGGCAGAATGCGGTATTTTTTCACTATATCTGGGGCAAGACTCCTTATGTGGTGATGAAATATGCCATGACAGCGGACGGAAAGATCGCAACGGTTACTGGCGCGTCTCGCTGGATTACAGGAGAGGCTGCGAGAGAGCATGTCCATCAATCACGACATGCATATGCTGGGATCATGGTGGGTATGGGAACGATTTTAGCGGATGATCCGCTGCTTACTTGCCGTCTGCCAGAGGGACGGAATCCGTTGCGGATTGTTTGTGACTCCAATCTTCGCACACCACTGGATAGTCAGCTTGTTGCTACGGCACAAGAAGTGCCGACTGTGATTGCTTGCCACAGTGCAGAATCCGAAAAGGCGCAGCAATTAGAAGCGCTGGGCTGTCATGTGCTCCCCTTCCCCGGTAAGAATGGGCAAGTAGATTTGCGGGCTTTGATGGAATGGCTTCATTCTGAGAAGATTGACAGTGTACTGCTTGAAGGCGGGGCAGGGCTGAATTATAGTATGTTGGAGCTTGGATTGGTGCAGAGGCTACAGGTTTATATCGCACCCAAGGTTTTTGGCGGCGAGGCTGCAAAAGGGCCGATTGGCGGCAGAGGTGTCTCTTTGCCGGATCAGGCGTTTCGGTTGGGAAATCCTGCAGTTACTGCAATGGGACAAGATCTCTTGCTTGAATATGAGGTATTAGGAGGCGACTGCTGATGTTTACTGGGATCATCGAAGAAATTGGCCGAATCCAGCAGATCGAGCGGGGGGCCCGGTCTAGTCGACTTACCATTTCGGGGGATGTGATTTTCTCTGACCTGAAACTGGGTGACAGTGTGGCGGTGAATGGGATCTGCCTTACAGCTTCCGGGATTTCCGGCAAGCAGTTTACCGCAGATGTTATGCCGGAGACACTGGAGCGTACCGCACTTGGTGCATTATCCCCCGGCAGTTCTGTTAATCTGGAACGTGCCATGGCGGCGAATGGGCGGTTTGGCGGGCATATTGTATCTGGACATATTGATGGTGTCGGAAGGATTACGCAGATACAGTCTGATGACAACGCTGTCCGTGTGCGGATTGGCGCGGAAACTGCTATTCTGCGCTATGTGATTCAGAAAGGCTCCATTGCAATTGACGGCATCAGTTTGACGATTGCAGACCTAGACGCTGGCGGGTTTACTGTCTCTATCATTCCCCACACGGCGGCGGAGACCACACTGCTTTCCAAACGTTCCGGGGATTTGGTCAATTTGGAGAATGACCTGGTCGGCAAATATGTGGAACGGCTCATATTACCCCAGAGTACGGATTCTCAGTCCAAAATTACCTATGAATTTCTAGCCGAGCACGGCTTTTAGGAGGCATTTTATGTTTACTTACAACACAATTGACGAGGCGATTGCTGATCTCAGGATAGGCAAGATGGTCATCGTCACAGATGATGAAGATCGGGAGAACGAAGGTGACCTTGTTGCCGCTGCGGAGTATGCTACGCCGGAGATGATTAACTTTATGGCGACATATGCCAAGGGACTTATTTGCATGCCCATGGATCAGGCTTTTACAGAAAAGCTGGGGCTGAGTCAGATGACATCTGCGAATACGGATCCCCATGCGACAGCGTTTACTGTGTCGATTGATCATGTGGAAACCGGCACCGGAATTTCTGCTTTTGAACGGGCTCTTACGGCGCGGAAATGTACAGAGCCGGGGGCGAAGGCCTCAGACTTCCGCCAACCGGGGCATATGTTTCCCTTGCTGGCGCGGGCACATGGGGTTCTGGCACGTCCGGGGCATACAGAGGCTACTGTAGATCTTTTACGTCTTGCGGGGCTCCAGCCTTGCGGTCTCTGTGTGGAGATGATGGCGGATGATGGTTCCATGATGAAGACACCGGAGTTGATTACCTTTGCAGAGACCCATAACCTCAAGTTTATTACCATCGCTGCACTGAGAGAGTATCTGCTTTTGCACGAAACATTGGCAACCCGAGTTGTTTCCACCCGTCTCCCTACTCGATATGGAGACTTCACCATCATTGGGTATGAGGACAATATCACAGGTGAAGAACACGTTGCACTTGTGCTGGGTGAGATTGATGATCCGGCGCCCGTTCTCTGCCGTGTGCATTCTGAATGTCTCACCGGAGATGTTTTGGGATCTCTCAAATGTGATTGCGGGAAGCAATATGACGCTGCGATGCAGCAAATCGCTGCGGAAGGCCGGGGTGTGTTACTATATCTCCGGCAAGAAGGGCGTGGAATCGGGCTTTTGAACAAACTCCGCGCCTATTCCCTGCAAGAGCGTGGACTTGACACAGTTGAGGCAAACCGTGCCCTCGGTTTCGGGGACGATCTGCGCAATTATGCGATTTCCGCATTTATTTTGCGGGATCTTGGTGTTCGGTCTGTTCGACTGATGACTAATAATCCGGATAAGATCAAACAGCTTGAATCCTATGGCATCTCTGTTGCAGAGCGGGTTCCGATTCAGATTGAGGCAAATGCGGAGGATCGCTGTTATCTAGAAACGAAACAAAATAAAATGCATCACCTGACCGACTATTAAACGAAGGAGTGTACCAAAATGAAAATTTATGAGGGTAAACTAGTATCAAAGGAACTAAAAATTGGCATAGTCTGCGCACGGTTTAATGAGTTTATTGTGTCTAAGCTTTTAGGCGGTGCGATAGATGGCCTCATTCGCCACGGTGTACCGGAGGAGAACATCGAAACCGCTTGGGTACCGGGAGCCTTTGAGATTCCGCTCATTGCAAAGAAGATGGCAGAATCCGGGCGGTATGACGCGGTGATCTGCCTTGGGACTGTGATCCGCGGGTCTACCTCCCATTATGATCTGGTATGCAGTGAAGTGGCAAAAGGGATTGCGCAAGTTTCTTTGCAAACAGGAATCCCTGTGATCTTTGGAATCAATACCACGGAGACGATTGAACAAGCAATCGAGCGGGCTGGGACAAAGGCTGGGAATAAAGGCTATGACGCTGCGATTGCCGCAATTGAGATGGTAAACTTGATCGGAGAAATCGGCTAAACTGCTTCGCCCACGGAGACATCTTCTGTGGGCGTTTTTCTTTCGTGATCCCTGCACGTACAAGATCACTAAAAAATATACTTTATATGGGATGATTTTGTTCTTGCCAGAACGAGCTTCTCTGGTATATAATTCCAGCATCTATAGCAAAGGAGCGTATTCGACTATGACTAATTTTGCAACTCGGCCTTCAGACACGATCTTCGGCAATCTCCTTCCGAAGCAAACTTGTCTTCCGCGATGTTGGTCTTGTCGATGTTGTATTTATAACTGCTCGTTTTAACTTTAATCTTACATAATTAGGAGAATATATCTATGAAAATTTTGAAGAGTCTTCCCTTTCGTCTGCTCGTAGCCTTGACCCTCGGGCTTTCGATTGGTTTTCTTGCCAACGAATCTGTTATGACTGTTGTGGTCAGTATCCGTCATCTTGCCGGGCAAATTGTGTTCTTCTGCGTACCGCTTATTATTATCGGTTCTGTGGCGCCCTCTATTGCGAAGATGGGGACACGGGCTTCGCGGCTCTTGGGTGTGTCGATTTTGCTTGCCTATGGCTCTGCCACAGCGGCTGCTTTCTTTTCTCTGGCTGGTGGTTATGCCATTATCCCTCGTCTGTTCATCCCAGAAGCGGCGGAGAGTTTGCGTACTCTTCCGGCACTCGTGTTTGAGCTCAATATTCCGCCGATTATGCCTGTGATGAGCGCCCTTGCTCTGTCACTCCTTGGCGGGCTAGGGGTGGCTTGGACGAAATCGACGCATTTTTCTAATCTTCTGGCTGAATTACAGCGCATCGTACTCTCGATCGTACGCCGCGTAGTGATTCCGACCCTGCCGATCTTTATTGCGGCTACTTTTGCAACACTTGCCTATGATGGGCGGATTACACAGCAGATTCCGATCTTTTTACAGGTCTTACTATTGATTGTCTTATTGCACCTCTTATGGCTTGCGATTCTCTATATCCTTACGGCTCTTTATTCGAAGCGTAATCCCTTTGAGGTAATCAAACATTATGGTCCGACCTACCTAACCGGAGCCGGTACGATGTCTTCTGCGGCGACGCTGGCTGTAGCGCTCCGCGGAGCACAGCAATCAAAGGTGCTGCGGAAAGATATGGTTGGCTTTGGGATTCCCCTCTTTGCGCATATCCACATGTGCGGTTCGACCATTACGATTGTGTTTCTCTCTATGACGGTTTCTCAGGTGCTTTATGGTACCTTGCCAAGCTTCGGGACAATGGTGCTTTTTATCTTCTTACTCGGTATTTTCGCTGTCGCCGCACCCGGTGTGCCGGGCGGAACGCTGATGGCTTCTCTCGGACTGATTACCGCTGTTCTCGGGTTTACGGATACGGGCATTGCCCTTATGCTCACGATTTTTGCTTTGCAGGATAGTTCCGGTACTGCGACGAATATCAGCAGTGATGGTGCGATGATTATGGCGCTCTCCCGCTATAGTGATAAACGAGGGATTGTGCTTGATGATACAGCTGAATCTGTGTTTTAGATGAACCATTGAAACCGCTTCTCTTGTATAAGTGTTACTGTGTAAAGGGAGGTTTTGATAGATCTCTACTAACAGAAATGGGCAGGCGGCTCATTTGCAGTGATTCCACGCTTCGTAAGGGGGGTAAGGGCTGATAGACTCATATACAAGCCGAAGAAACAAAAAAGACGGCGTTCTAGCGTAAAGCTAGAGTGCTGTCTTTCTTTAAAATCCGATTAGGTAAAAACCAATCGGCGGCGCACTTATATTTGTTTAGTTTTCGGTGGGCTCGCAAATTGTAAAACCTTTAGCAACAACAAATCAGCTAGGCGCGAGCTTATACCCAAACCAACACACCGCCTAAAAGCAATAGTATGCCTCCTGCTCCAAAGGAGAGCATTAAAAGTTTTGTCACTTTCCCGCTTCCCTCTAAAGTCATTTCAGCAGGGTTAGCAGGGTCGTAGTAAATGGCTATTTTTTGTCCTAAATGGTATTTAGGTGGGTCGTGCGCTACCTTATGTTCTTTTTTGTAAGTCTGACCGTTTACTGTCCATTCAAAAACGGGCTTGAAAAACTTACCTCCAACACCACGCTGTCCCGGCTCAACGCCTGAGCTTACAGTCACAGTATCTGTCACGGTGATTGTTGTTGTTTGACCTTGGTCTGTTATTCGTTTGCACCGAAGCCATTCTCTAGAAAAGATTAGTGCAAGGACTAGAAGAATACTACCAAATATGAAAAGTGGAATATACATGGTATGCGCTCCTTTCATCTAATATAAATACTCTACACCATCACCAATGGCAACAGCGTAGAGTTATTCTACCATAAATTCACATGATTTTCAAAACAGGCATTCTATCCCTTGACAAACTTCCCTTTAGAGAGGCGGTTTTATTTCGTAAATTTTCGCCCTGACCTTGTATAAAATTCCCTCGCTGGGCAAGACTACTTAGTACAAATCAGCCGAAAGGAGGGTTTTTCTCATGTCTAAGAAGAATAAGAATCAGGCACAGGACTGTAATCGGACACAAGACAATACGCAAAATACGCAAGAGCAAAAGAAAAACAATACGAAGCAGCAGTCTGACCAGATGAGAACGGACAATAGCCGGAACAGATAGTAAGCATTCTGCCCCCTTTTATGGGGGCGGTTTTTATTTGCATTTGTGCGCGATATTGACAGAGACAGGTGTGACTATGTATAGTGTAAGGGGACCAAGAATGAGAAGGATGGCCTTATGGAATGAAAAAGAGAATTTTTGTACTTATACTCTGTCTATTGATGGTAATCGGACTACTCACCGCCTGTGGCGGCAGTCCAAGGGTTGAACCGACACCTGGTGTGTGGGATGGCTATGTCTTCACAAGTGAATATTTGGGTTTTCGCTTTGTTCTGCCCCCGGGTTGGGATGTGGCTCCCGATGTGGGACTTGCCTTAGGTGGAAGTCAAACCCTGGACATGATGGTAGTATCTCGAATAGGTGTAATTCAGATTTTCTATACCAGAAACAGACATCCCGGAGGTCGTACGCCCACATTCGAGGAACTGATGAGAAGAGTAGTGGAAGCGGAAGAAGCACAGGGAGCACGTGTTGTTCCTGATTCTGTTGGTACTGTAACTCTCGGCAATTATGAGTGGAACTTTTTCGATGTGGAAGATGAACTCATGGGTATGGACATATCCGTTCGGCATTTGCTCAACGTCCGAGGTGCTTTCTTGCGACGAATCATAATCGCTTTTGATGACAAAAGCGATTCGATTGAGGATATTTTAGCATGGTTTGTCGGTTTGGACGAACCATTGCCGGAAAGACGATAACAAAATACGATATGACTCGTAAAAAGACGGTGCGACCTAATTTGGTCACACCGTCTTTTTCTTTATCTGGCTTTTGGTATAATAAACAATTGCCCCGGATACGGCACTGCGTCTTCCATGATCCCATTTGCTGTGACGATCTGCTTCTCTGTCGAAACATAGCGCTTGGCTAAGTGCCAGAGGCTTTCCCCGCCCTCTGCGTGGTAGACTGTGACGCTGGGGAGTGATTCCATATCTCTTGGCGCTTCTTCGTCCCAGCTTAGGCTGTCTATGGCGTGGAATCTTGCCTTTCTTGTGGGACATATGAAGAAGCTGATTGGAAGCTTTACTTCTAAACCATCTGCGGATTGGAGAACGAAGAGTTCTCTTGTGATGGATGCGGAGACTGTATATGCTCTGTTCTCTCTTGCGTCTCGTTCTGCTTGTGCCTCAAATCTGCGGGTTAGACCTTGTAGGAGTCCGTCTTCGCCTACATAGATGACGGATAAGAACACAGAGGCGCGGGAGATGAGTTTGCCCTCTTCTATGCTCCAGTGGACACGTCCTGTATGGGCAGAAAAATCTACTACCCGGAGAACAGCCGTGGGGAGTTCGATGCTCTCTCTCACTTCTGCCAAGATCTCTTCTGGTTCGTCTAGGCTCTCGGGTGTGTATTCGGTCATCCCTGTTATGAGCTCAAATCTTGTGCTATAAGCGTCTGATATGTAGCTGAGTTCTTTTATTCTCCGCTCAATCACTTGGGCTACTACATGCAGTTCCAGACTGATGCCGCCGTTTTCTGTCATACCGTTTTCCAAGTAAGCGCTCGTGAGCTGTAAGGCGATTTCATAGCTTGCATGTTCTCCATCGCCGTCTAGCTCCATGATTTGGGAGAATCCCGCCTCGAAGTCTAGGGTTGCTTGCTCTTCCGTTTGTGCGGAGGTATAGAGCAGATGGACTCTGGCGGATCCTTTGAAGATGAGTTTGTTGCCTACATTCTTCACATCATCCGCGAATAGATGGATGCGAGACTTTAGAATTTCTCCGATTGCCGCTTTCCCCGCTGGGAGTGCAAACTCATCTGCCAGAACGAAGGTCTTCTCTCTCACTTGGGAGACAAAGCTGAATTCCAAGTGTTCCTTGCGGATCTGGAGTCCATTCTCTGCCTCTCCATCTAAATCTACCGTATGGCTGAGAGAGGCTCTTTCGAATGCCCGCACTTCTACCATGATATCCGCGCGGACTAAGACTTTTCTGGAATTGATCATCCGGGCGTCTATGCTGCCGAGCTTTGTTTTTACGCAGACCTCTGCATCATCTGAGATCTCATGGGCGTCATGCCCTGTGGTGAAGGGGATCTGGAGCTCTATGCTTTTGAGCGTTCCGTCACCCTCAGCCAGATAGAGCACGTTTGCAGCCACACTGCCGCTGATGGACACTCTGCCTGAACCCGCTTCTTTGCTCTTTAATGTAACATTTCCCTCTACGTCTATAATTGCCTGCATGTCTGGATAGGCGTCTGGTACGATGATCTCTCTTGTTTCCTCTTGGGTTAGTCCCAAATCGAGGACTGCCTTTAAATATTCAAGTGTTTCCGTTTTCCATGTAGCTTCCACTTCTGCACCCTCTCCTTACATGTAGTCGAATGTCTACTAGGAGCTTATGAGAGGTCGAGGGCTTGTATGCCTATTTTATCTTGAAAATCCTACGCAGAATGGAGCGCAGCATTTTTGGTGATTTTACTACTACGATTTTCATACGATTCCCTCCTGTCAGCGCCTGAGCAAACATATACCGCCTGAAAGCAGACCGATCCCGAT
>Ga0131853_10004064_pt1 | contig 26256 bp, 15 predicted proteins | sample TergutLab28metaG_FD_92764 | JGI IMG/M metagenome (GOLD analysis project Ga0131853, IMG submission 92764) | Labiotermes labralis P1 segment gut microbial communities from Petit-Saut dam, French Guiana - Lab288 P1 (version 2) (version 2) | ecosystem: Host-associated > Arthropoda: Insects >... | reverse complement strand
TTTTGTTTTTCAGGTGGAGGGTCATGGTATCAGAATACAAATTTATTTTGTGTCACATGTGGAAAGGCATTCAAGCAGAAGAAACACCTTATGGTTCACATAAAGAATTTATATGGCAAACTGAAGGGTCCTTTCAGATGCAACATTTGTGACAAGATCTCAAATAATGCAGAGAGTCTGAGAAAACATGTAGCATATACGCATGCCTGCAACATGTCTAGCAAGATGATAAGTGCCAATTCTGTACTTTCATGTCAAAACTTTAACTAATGGAAAACTCAGTGTGTTGAAACATGTTCATTGCAGGAAGTTAGTTTTATGCTGTAGCCAGCAGAGGAAGGCATTATATGGATTTTTCTACCATGTCAGATATCAGAAATTGTACTGCGGAGTGACTAGGCTTTGTCATGAAAGAACTAGTATTCAATTTCCATCAGGGTCAAGAGACTTGTCTCATCTCCAAACCTGGCTGTGGGTCTCACCAGGCTCCTATTCAGTGGGTAGCAGGGTTCTTTTCCAGGGCATAAAGTGTTCAGATTACAACACTGATCACTCGCCTATATCTAGTGTCAAGGTTAAGAGTGAGGGGAGGTACACCTCCACTCCCACTACACATGTCTGTGGCATCCATAGGGACAGCTTTGCCTTTTTTACCTTTACATTTTGATGGTGAAAGAATCTGATCTTGTTTGTTTACATATTGATTCATGTATTCTCCATATATTTATGTAATATACAAACCAGAACTTTGGCCTGCATTTTTGACACTCATACAGATTAGTGCTCCCTTTCACCTTTCTCTCTTTTTTTTCAGCAGTCACTTGAAGTATTGTACCACATGCCTTAAATTGGTCTTGAACAAACCAAATGCACTGTCCAACACAACACTTTAATGTTATATAATACTGGTACATGTTGCATTTCACACTAACCGTCACCACACACTTTGTATTACAACAGTTTAAAACACATAAGTACATTTTAGCATGCACTTGTTCTGTTAGTGAGATCTCTCTATATTTAGGGTCTGCTTTAAGTTCTTGTATTTGTTGATGCTGCAAGCTTCACTGCCTCTAACAATTTTATTCTGATACATTCCATTGTGTTTTTCTAAATCACAAACAAATTAAATACACCCTCTAACACAAGACCTTAATGTCATGTAACACTGAGCTACATATTTCCATACACACATAACATCACCAGGCACTTTTTATTCCAACAATTTAAAAACATAAGTACATTTTAATACGCAATTATTCTGTTAGGTCTCACTAAATTTAGGCCTGAAACATGTTGCACATTGATATATGACTTTAAAGTGTTGTGGTGGATGGTGTAGTTCGTTTGTTTGTGATATAGAAACAGACAACAGGATGTATCAGAATAAAATTCAGTTTAGTCTTATGTGTGAGAGAAATATCCCTTCTCTGACATATTTCAGACTGTACAGTGCAGAACAAAATTATATGAATGATAAAAAAATTTTGTGGCAGACAGTTTTGTGTTAAATTCTTGTTTTTCCTTTATGTTTCTGCATTAAACAGTGTCTGTTTATTGGAAGTAATTGTATGTAACATTTTGTCCTATTTGTTTGCAGAACAAGCCTTTTATTGTTAAAGTCAAATTTCCAGTTTAGGTTTTACTGTAGTTTCACTTCTTCATATTTGTCAATGTTTGTTGGTTGAGAAAGATAGAATTGTCTTATTCAGTGATGATGTCAGTGGGGAAGATATGTGGGGTTACTGGTGGTAGGTGAATGAATGCATTGTAAATTGATGAGTTAGTAGTGATAGGGGAAAACCTAAGTACTTGGAGAGCAACCTGTCTCTGTGCCAATGTGTCTTCCACAAGAACCATATGAACTGGCCTAGAATGGAACCCAGGCCTGTACAGTGAGAGGTTAACAACTAACCATCTGAACCAAGGCGTGACCTGTCTTTTGGCTGACCAGAAAAGTGTCATATTAGGCATCATAAGAAATTACATTTATGACAGTAAGGTAAAAGTAACCAAGGAAAATGGAATTTCAAAGAAGCAGTCTGTGGCCAGATCACGGAGATCTGAGATACTTAAGAAAGGCACTTAGTCACATAGACTTAGTGTGAGGAGAACAAGCAAAGCAGGTAATAGAAGTTCTGTAAATTTTGCGTGTTGTCAGCTCTTAGTACAGAAATATTTTAATTTTTGGAACAAATTAAAATACTTAAAGTGTTTAAGAAGCATAAAGTTTTGAAGCTTACAAGATATTGGTAAAGAGTACTGTCTTCTGTGTCAGTTGTCACAGACTTTCATTTGCAATTGGACAAAGACCATCTTCCCTGTGTTTTTACCTTACATAATTTAATATTTTCCATGTTACAAATAAGATGTCTTGCCCATAAATACTGGCAGCATATGTTCTAATGTCTTTGGTATTTGATGATACAGGCACTGAAAATATATAATTCTGCAATTTCTTGAAAGTTAATGATGTTTTCAGTTTCAATTTACTGCAGAAATATAGATACAAATTCAATCAAATTGTTTAGTCTCTTAAATTTGGCACAGAGAGGGTTCAGTGATTAAGAAAATAAATTTAATATGATCCATACCTGTGCATTAAATTATAAAATACAGTAAACCAATGAATGCATGTTGGTAAAATATATTTTACTAAAATGCATTCATTGGTTTACTGTATATCATGCTTAAGAAAATCTTTATGAGATACTTCCTACTGTAAGAAGCCCAAGAAACTAATTATATGTACATGTTTTAAAAAAATTTTGCTTAATAAATATAATTTGACTCAGTTACATATGTTTATTAATTTTTTCATGTCATATATCTTAGTCCGCTTGTCTTCTCATTATATCCACTACTAAATCATAAACAGCTGAACTCCAGGTTGTTTTATTAGATATTGCAGTGTGTTCTGAAGGGAGCCAGGATAGCACATTTGATCTAGTGTCTAGGCTACAGGCTGAACAACTGAGGAAACATGATTTAATTCCCAGCAAGGATGAGAATTTTCTTTTCTCCAAAACATCTGGGCTGATCCCAGCAACCGCCCAGCCCAGCTCTTATTCAGTGGCTAATATTAGCTTTTTACGGGTGGGTAAAGCAGCTGGGGTGAGAGGCCATTTACTCACCTCCATCTAATGCCAGGGTTAAAACTGAATGGAGCTAACCTCCACTCTGCCACGTGCCTTCATAATGTGCACAAGAACAACTTTTCCTCTGCCCCCCCCCCCCTCTCTCTCTACTTGTATATGTATTGACAGTGAAACTTCATTGGTGTGTTAAGGCAACTGTGAAAATATTTTGTTAACATACATTTACTCTACATTACACATTTCTACAGTTGAAACAATGTTAAATGTAACCTAACCTATGTTAACAGTTTGTCAGATATCTTACTATCTGAAGCTGGAATGCATAGTTCGTGAAATGTGTGGGAAATGTACTTGTGAACATTACAAAGTTTGTGTTTCCCATCCAGCAGTTGAACAAATGACAGTGGGGATGTACTTTTCACTCCATTGTTGACAGCAGTTTTTTAACCCACTGTCCTAGGTTCTTATAAAGAAGAAGTCTTTGTTTAACAAGCTGATGGATGATAGCTGAGTTTAGCATATGTTGGCATAATTTTGGACATGCAACAGATTCCTGCTGCAGACCATAAGTGAGTTCTCCCTTACTTTACATATCTGCTGTGTAACATGGCCTTCCTTGGTGTATTCTCAATCTGCATTCAACCCTGTGTCATTTGAATATTATTCAATTGCCATCTGTCATTTAAGGTCTCAGCATTACATCGTTTTTCAACTAGTGTACCATAATGCTTTGAAACCAGATGCATTTGACAACAGTACTTTTGGGATCTCTGGTGTAGCTAACAAATTAATGAAATCATACTTAGAAAATAGATATCAGAGAATATCAATGAAAGACAGTAAACCTAATAAATATTTTCTAAATGGGTACATGTGAAACATGGTGTTCCACAGGGTTTGGTATTGGGTCTATTACTGTTTCTTATGTATATAAATGATCTTTCTTTAAGCATAAGCAAATTAGCTACCCCGATACTATTTGCTGATGATACGAGCGTTATTATATCAAACACTAATCCAGAGGAATTTAAGAATAACATTAATTCAGTAATTACCAAAATAACTGACTGGTTTCAGAGTAATCTTTTAACACTGAACTGTAACAAAACATACTTTATGCAATTCTTGACTAAAGAAAACAAAATTTAAAAAATTCCAATAATTGTTCCCAATTCAATAAAGACTAATATCAATAGCAATAAATTTTTAGGTTTGATCATTGATAATACAGTGTCATGGACGGATCACATTGCTGCGTTGACATCAAAATTGAATAAGGCCTGGTATGCTATTAGGGCTATAAAACCTTTTATGTCTGTGGATATATTGAGAATGATCTATTTTTCTTATGTACATTCAGTCATGTATGATATTATTTTGGGGGTAATTCACATCATAGCAACAGCATTTTTAAAATTCAAAAGAGAATAATAAGAATCATTACAAATACTGTTAGTCATGATTCATGCCATCAACTATTCAAACAGTTACAGATACTTTTGCTTCCATCTCAATACATTTTCTCTTTACTTGTTTCTGTTAACAAGAATAGAGGTCTATTTCAATCCAATTCTGAAATTCATGATTTGAATACATGTTTCAACTACAACTTACATTTACCTTATACAAGCTTAACATTAGTGCAGAAAGGAGTACTGTATTCTGGAAATGAGATATATAATCACCATCAAATATTAAAGTTCTGTCAAATGATGCTAAGCGTTTCAAATCCACACTAAAGAGTTACCTTATTGAACATACATTCTATAGTCTAGATGAATTTTATCAATCAGCATCCCAATGATCATGGTTCTTTGTTTTTTACTTGATTATTTGATAGCTATAAGATCTTATTTAGTGTGTAACTTAACTTATTCTTACTATTCATTACCTTCTTGCTTGTCTTACTTGTATTTTATTTATTAATTGTGTTATGACAAATGCACTGCATGCTTTTATGTATTATTGTGACTGTTTTCATATCTGTAAAGATCTAACAGAAGGTGAATAAATATGAATTTGAGTATGAATATGAATATGAACTGAGTGTCAAATAGCAGATGTTTGGCACATTGTGTCATGTGTTTGCTCTGTGCTGCTAGTACCCAGCTAAGCTGCTACTGTTACATCGGTATGTGGCATGTTTTCATATGCTGTGACATGATGTGCATCTCAAAATTCATTTTTATTCTTAAAATTTTGTGTTGGAACTTGTTTTCCATTTATTGTACATTCCTGAAATGTTGCTCATCTGTGGAAGTGTTTCTGTTTGCATTAGAAAGAATTATGTAGATTGAAAGGGTAATGAAGTATGAAGAACAATACACATACACACAGTCGTAACTGTTTTTGCTTTTGTGTTTAATGTGGCATTACATATTTAGAAGTATATTTTAGTATGCTGTGACACTGAAAAAATATCTTCAAGGTACACATAATTTGTCCTTACACACCCATTCTGAGTACTGGCAACATTTCCAGTCTGTTTTTTTGTCCTTAGCTGTTTGACAAATAGAGCTCCTTCCACACTGTCTTCCTCCACATGTCTTCACATTTGTAGTTGATGTCTGCAAGCAACACCCATTGCTGTCATGGCCCTGTAAGTGTGTCATTGTTTCCACTATCAGCCCTTCTTATATATGGTGTTACCAATTCTTCTCCTAGAGAAAACAGATACAGATGTCTTTGATTATTCTTCTTTTTTTGGCAGTTAGGATATTTCAGCATCCACAGTACAAATGCATTTGCACACACATCATCATTCAAGTTGAGTAGTTTCAATGGCCAGCACGTCATTGATCTCATACAAGTGTATTCTCTCACATGCTTGTCCAGAACATCAACCTCACATTTAGTGGCATTATAGTGCATGATGATTTCAGGTTTGTGATCTTTTTCCTCTCCCATGCATGTGTCATCATAATGCTGTGATGCATTGAGGATGACAGTCTTGTTTCTTGCTGGTACGTGCGATACCAGTGTTAGATCATTAGTAAAACCAAAGATAGAAGAATGGACACATCTTTGTTTTCCACTGAGAAATAATGCCAGAATTTCAGGCTTATTCTTCCCTACTGTGCCAACCACTCTCATATTCTTAGTCAAAAGGAAATTTGCTACTTCACAACTTGTAAAGAAATTGTCAGCAGTAACACCTCTTCCAGTTCCATACAGGTGACACCATATCTTTTTAAACATGAAAGCCCTCCTTCTTCTCCCTTAATCCATCATTCTTGCCAGGGTGTACTTGCATTTTTCAGGCATAAACATTATTTGCATCAGCAGCAACCCATAATTTTATCCCATACATTCCTGGTTTTGACTTTATAAACATGCAGAATGTACATTTACCCCTAAACACCACTACCTGCTCATCAGTAGTTATGTGTTCATTTGGTGTGTATGCCACTTGAAATCTGCATGTTATAATTTCAAATACATCTCTGATTGGAGCTAATTAGTCTGTTGATCTCTGGTGATTTCTTGTAGTTTTGTAATCGTAACAAATGGCACGTAGAATTTGAGAGAGCCGGTTCCTTGCCATTGTTGCACGAAAAATTGGCCTGACATAGGCAGCATTTGTTGTCCACAGATTTGCTACAGGTTCCTTTCTTGTCCTCAGAATGCCAGAAACAAATTACAAACCCAAGAGAGCAAGAAGCTCTTCTGAACTAGTATCTTTCCACATATTTGAAATTTGGGAACTGCCTTCAACATTAGTATGATGACATATTTCATTCAGTATGTAATCAGTAATGTAGTGTTTCAGGGTGTCAGCTACACTTGAAATATTTTCACTATAAGCAATCAGTCCTGGCTTACCTGCAACTATATCACATTTCCTGTGGTGACTCACAAGAAGGGGTAGTTTATACCAAATTTGTCCATTTTTTGTTTCATAACCCCCCTCTGTTTCACTATCATTTTCGCTATCATCTGATGCAGTCACATTATCTCTATCAGAATCAGTTTAATGTTTAAACACATGATCACATTCTTCTTGATCAGAATGTTCACTTGACACATATTCATTTTCACTCATGTCACTTCTGTCAATCCTTCGGTTTTTTATAAAACTATTAACACTGTATTTCAAACTTTGAATGACTGGTTTAAATGTAACTTACTTTCTTTAAACCTTGCCAAAACTCACTTTATTAAATTTATATCTAAAAATAATAATCCACTTGAAATTGTTATAAATTATGATAATAAGTCAATTTCTGCAATTACTTATACTAGATTTCTTGGTTTAACTGTAAATTGTTCACTAATTTGGACAAATCATATTGATTTGCTTACAAAAAAACTAAGCAGTACATGTTACTTAAATCGTAATATCAAACCATATTTGTCTATCTCTGCTCTGAATATGATTTACCATTCCCTTTTTCACTCCATTATGTCCTGTGGCATCATGTTTTGGGGAAACTCACCACATAGCCATATATTTTTAAAATGTGGAAAATGGTAATTAGGATACTAATGGGAATTGGCTATAGGGAATCCTGTACAGGATTATTCAATGAACTAAAAATATTAACACTCTCATCTCAGTATATCTTCTCTTTGTTATTGTTTGTTGTTCATAATAGGGGTTACTTCGCCCCAAATAGCTTGTATCATAACTTTAACACCAGACAAAAAAAAAATTTGCATTTGCCTCATCTATCCCTGACTATGTATCAGAAGAGAGTTTTTTATTCTTGCATTAAAGTTTTTAATGCTCTTCCCTTGACAATTAAGGATATTGCTAGCAATCCCAAAAAGTTTAAAGTTGCCCTAAGTACTATATGCTAAAACATAATTTTACAATTTAGATGAATTTTTCAGCGAGAAGAATACTTAACTTATGCTATGTTTATTACTTATTACATGGTATATCTTTTAGGCTCCGTTGTACTCATTATTCCCGTTGCTATCTACTTATTATTTTGTAATATTATTTTGTAATTATATCACAGCTCTTAGGTTAATTTAACTAGCTTACAACCATGTACAGTATTGCCATATTTTAGTTTATTTATAGTATTGTGGATTTGTATCTGTCTTATGACTATCTCCTGTTTAATTATTTTCTGCTTGTACCTTTCTTTTGTCATTATATATATTTGTCTAAAGACTGACTGTGCTATATAGAGCCAAGTTACTTACTCTATGAGTGTTCCTATATCCATTGGATTTCTCCTCTATATGGATTTCTTGGAAATATAATAAATCTAATCATATCAAATCTGTCAGTTTCTCTGTCACATATGTCAGTGTTATGTGACTGGGCTTCAAGTTCATCAAACAGCATTTTCTTTATCGCATTCTGTCTTGCTTTATAAGGATCCATACTCTTCACAGACAAGCAAGCACAACCTTCTGGTGATTAAGGCTATACTGAACTGAGGAGTGGCAGTAGAATCATGAGTTACAACTCCAGCAATGAGAGCTACTGACATGTGACTGCAAAATCTGAGCTCATTAGTCAGTCAGCTGTCCCATAGAAGAGCTAGTGCATTTCTTATGTGTTAGACGATTTATGTGATAAGTTTTGGCAGAACACATATTTGAGATATTTTTTACTAACGTGGGTACAAAATGGTCTAGTTGGATGTGAAAAAACAATGTACTTACTGAATAATGATTATTTTGTGTCAGTGGGACTTAAAAGAACAAATAAAAAAATTTGTAATATTGTTTCTCTATACCAGCGAGAATTGTTCAAGAAAAGACCATGCCTGGGTACATTTTGTACCTGTGAGTTAAGTTTGCTCTTTGTTTTGTTTTATTATACGTCATTCATGTTTTCATTCTCTTGGTTCATCTGCAAGGAGACACCATTAGTGAATGCAGATGTCAGTTACAGGTCATGCATTATACAATATATGTCATTATTATAAAATTTATACAATGAAGTCTTTAAATTCATATACAAGTTGTTTTTTCTCATTTATTTGTATTTGTATAGTTTTTTCCAGTTAATTTTATGGAGTGTCTTAATATTTTGAAACTACTTGTTACTATTATTTACAATCTGACAAGAATTGAAGAGATTCTTGTGAAGTGTATTATAGTTCATTGATTGTTTTGTCCCGTGTTAATAGTAGAGGTGCGTGGTTTGAGATGAATATATTTAAAAACTATTGGTAATATTTATCACATCAAAATATATGGTGTGTATGAGAAGTGAACAGATGTTTGTATATTGTTTCAGGTCAGGGGGGCTATATTAAGAAGACTGCACCCTCATTTCATGGTGGAATGCTTCGATATGGTTGTCCTAAATGTACTAAACACTTCTCACGTCGAGACAACCTTCAGACTCACATTGCCAATATTCATGGTGATGCACGAGGACCTTTCGCCTGCCCTCAGTGTGGCAAACTAACCAAGAATAAAATGAGCCTTCGTTCTCATATGTATGAATATCATAAAGATTGGGCTGCAAAAACGAGACATTAGGTAGTAGAAAATATTTATTTTACAGTCAAGTTTGCGATGATTGAAAGAGTTACATCATGAACATTAATAACATTTTGGGTGAACTAAAAATTGGATCAGGATTAACCCATAATTTTTGATAATGAAAACCAGTGAATGCACCATATTTAGAGAATTAAGAGAGACAATGCAGATTTATGATGACATATGATGAACTGCTGGAACAAGGAACCAGAGAAGACCTTTGAAGAAAGTACTTGCTGACTGAGGCCAGAACAGGCCAACAAATGACCTAAGTTCCTCTACATTACACACAACTGTGACATCACAGCATCTCTCAAGAAAATTGTCATCTGCAAAGTGAATGTCTCTGTTCACTTGATTGATCATGTCGGCTTTGAATCCCAAACCAAAACATCAGTTCACTGGCTTCAGGATTAGGAAACTAGCTCAACATAGGACTGGGTTATTCTTATTTCTTGGTGCAAGAAGAATTTTGGAGATTCAAACATGACTACCATTCGTTGCTGATATGCCATATTCATATGTTTTCTGCCTGCCATTAATGCATTACGCAAAATAGGGTTAAAGAATTACTCTTGCCACACACTTGTTCAGTGAGACCAGCAATAAGGATGTTTATTACACATTTAGTAAATAAATGACTTACTGTCATGATCATTTCATTAAACAACAAAATGTAACTTGTGATTGGTGCAGTATGATATCTGTAGTGTGATTAACTTTATAGTAATAAACCTGTGTCCAGAATAAGTGAATACAGAGCCCCAGTGAGGTATGAAAATTAGCAAATAGCACATCTGGAAAGTTTGTCTGTTCTGACTTTTACTTTTATGTGTTATAATGAAATGTTACATAAAGTACAGACTTTAATTGTGGCTCTGATTTATGAAAGGCTTAAATGTTTAATGTAATTTAAGACATGTATGTTTCAGTGAATAAAGTACCTTCCTAGAAACATAGAAGTTCATATGCTTTATTGTTTGCCTTTCAAGGCATTCATTCAGAAACAGCAGGAAATGTTTATACCTTGTATGAGCATTTGTATTTTGTTACAAAATCTATACTTAACAACACATTGATTTATATTCTCTTGCACCTTGTTATTGGGCATTCCAAGTCTCAGTTACTAATAAAAATGAAGGTAGGCCATTAAGCACAATGTGACAGCATATGGGGAAGTAGAGCTATAGCTGCAGTAATCTGTAACCTCAGTACCATATGGTCAGCTTCACACTCTCAAATGCATCTTCCTTGAGGAAAAAGCTCCTAGTGTCCATCCAATATGAGACTGACTGGGTCCCAGACCAGGTTTGGACAGTGTGGACCTGCTGGCATCATATCACACTTCCACGGTTGTCCAGCCCAAAGCCTTGTCGTAGTTTTCACTGTGATACCCTAGCTCCCTTTTCCATACCAATAGGCTTATAAAATACAGCTTGTTGATATTTATATGGGGGCATCCTTCACACATGCCGGTAAACAAAATGTGCATTTGTATAAAGCAGTGTACGAAATATGCAGATAATTAGCTGCCAATGAAAATGTAGCTTGATGGTCAGTAAGTAGACATGTTTGACAGAATGAACGGTGTGTTTGAAATTGTAATATGTTATTAATTTTGTGATTTCTGAACAGGTTTGATGTGCATACTATTTGTGAGGTCTAGTCATTACTCTTATAGCTCATTAAAAAAATATGTAAATACATACTTTTTTGTTCTGTTGATGAATTTGTACTTAAAAATTACTTACAGTGCTTGTAAAGGAAAAGTATAATATACAATGTATATAACAGAGTCAAACACAACTTTGCTTTTTATTAAATTAAATTAGATTATAATTCCAGTAACATGTTTTGGCCCTATTTGTAGGACCATCTTCAGGCTGATCTTTAGACAGGTGGAGTGTACTCATTAACATAGAACATCTTCAAAACAGGTACTGCCCACCACCAGCAGAATACTTACAACTCCATACGTACATTATAACCTACAAGAGGAATTTTTTTACCTTCACCTAGATACAAAAGTGATATTCTATATGAATACAGCTCATTTACTTTCTCATACTACAAGAACATTAATGTAAGTACTGTAGTTTACTTACTAAAACAAAAATGTGTAATAACCTTATTGACCAATTTATTAATGCTAAATATGATATCTATTATACGGGCACAGACACGCATAACTACAACTACTTCTGACTGAATGCCACTACTACAGCTAATCAGTATCAATCATAGAGAAAATACTTCGTTTTCCAAGAAAAACTTCACCACCAAATTATAGTAAGAGAGACTCCCAGTCACTGTATACCCCACTTAACCATCTGCCATTTCTATTTTATATGGTTTTAAAATCTCTTGTATAAAGTACCACACTTAAAATTTTAATCTTAAATTTCTTATATGATATATTCAATTGTTTTAGCCAATCCTTGTAATACGAGATCTCGTAAATTGAAGGCATTATTAATTGTACACTCCACCTGTCTAAAGATCAGCCTGAATATGGCCCTACAATTGGGCCAAAACATGGTGATGGAATTATAGTCTAATATAATTCAATAAAATGCAGAGTTGTATCTGACAGTATTATATAATTTTATGTTATATTTTAGCTCATATTCAACACAACAGGGATGTCTCACTTAAAAAAAAACTTGTAAGGCAATTTAATTCAAAGTACAACTCATCTGTTATATGCATAAGAATTTAGTTGAACATTGAACTTAATAATATTTTGAGTTGTACTCATTTGAATGTTGTGATTTTGTTATTTATTCCACGTGTATAGTTATTCAAACTTTTGTATCAACATTAAAGTCTTCAGGGATATGACATCACATAGACACATCATCATATCCCATCAGCAATGTTGTGAAAACCTCCTTTCCCATTACTTTCAGATTCACATCCTCTACATACAAATGCATATGTGTTTATTTACAAGAATCGGGATTTTGTGAATATTTAATACTTTCTTAACACTCCTCTTATTGTGCTGCTTTGCAAATGCTTACTGTAGTGTTTATCACATCAAGCAGAGAAGAACATTTCCAACTGCCAGGCTGATTATTACAGTGTCAACATGTCACTATAAACCAAGAAATGTAGATTAGCCAGTCATTTTACTGGATAGTTAGCTGTCATTGTGTATGATTCTTCATTGCTGCATATGATCAGTTATAGTGTTACACATTAGTGTTGACGTAATCTCCTGCCATCATTGTGTAAAACAACCTGCTTTACTGGGTTAAAAATAAATGCTGTTTGTGTGCATAGATACAGTATACATAGTCTGGTAGGCAAAATCAAAATGAATGGCCAAGGTTTTTTTTGTTAAATGGAAAGTGATGGATGATAATGTCAGTATCTGTTCAGGGAAGTGGTAAGGATGAGAGCTAGTGTTTGTGGTATTTTTGTACTGTACTGGTGCTGTCACCATTGACCCCATGGATCTCAGAGAAATAAGATACGAAAGTGTAGACTGGGTTGAATTGATTCAGTGTGGGGGGCAGATGGAGTAGGTCTTTTATTAACAGTCCTGGAAACAGGGATATTCTCATCAGCTTAATTACATTCACTTCTCAAGAAATATTTTACTTTCAATTTCTGTATTTAACAATAAAGAACGTCTTCATTAGTCATTATCATTATTATGTGTTGATAGTTATACAACAGTGGGTCAAGTTATGACAGAGCTTTCACAATTCTTCTGTCCTTCCATAACTATCCTACTTGTATCTGTGTCCTCACTTTCCATGCTCTTGTGTATCTTTCTGCACTGAGCCTCTTTACCTTGACTTTGTGTCCCTGACATCATAGTCTCGTTGCCTCATTTTTTATGTCTGCTATTGTCTATTTGCGATTGTCAATTTGTATGGTATCAAACAAATTTCTGTGCAAGTGATGTGTAAAACATACGCATACTACTCTATCCTTTATTTTATCATCTTCTTGTATTGTTTCTACTTTCAGATCTGGACTTACTTCACGGTTTGGGATTTAGTTTCTTTTTATTTGCTGCTTTCCACCTGTGGGAACTGTTCATAAACTTCATATACTCTGCTTACATCTCTTTCAGTCACATTTCTTCCCCCATGTATATACAACTCTGGTTAAAGTTGTGTGTTTCAGTATGACCACTCACAGAACTGATCACTTTCTCTATGCCACAGGCTCACCTGAGAATTGTGCATGGATTGCTACAGCCCATCTCAATGTCAGGTGTCCACATTGTTCACGGAATTTTGTCAACAAATCAAATCTCAACATCCACATCCGGGATGTACACAGTAATGAACGTGGACCATTTGCATGTCTGCAGTGTGGCAGGCAAGTGAAGAATAAGAGCTGTCTTCGTGTACATATGTACCAGCAGCATACAAGAAAAGGGTCTACTGGAAAGACAGATGTGGACCCTTGTTCTGCCACCTTGAGGACAGAATTGTGGTTGAGAGAGAAGCCAATATAATCTTCTTCACTGTGAAATATACAATTTCAAGCTGACTTAAGTCTGCCATATTTCCTCTTCAGTTCTGGACAATCTCAAGTGAATGCAGAGTGGCCATGAAGATACTGACACATTCAAAATTATCATGGTCACGCCTGTGGTGGATACCAGTGACTTCCGCATCAATGTCTTAGTCACTGGTGTCCATTACAGTTACTTCCCCCCACATATCTTCGGCAGGATACAGTGTAATGAACATGCTCAGCCATAATAGACACATTACTGTTCTACCACCAGATATCTAATAGTGAAAAAGCCAAGACTGTGTTATTTATGGCTACTAGATGACAGTATAAAGATGGCTGGATCTTAATCCCACTTGCCTCCAGCTAGTGATGAGATTGAAGAAGTATGGATCTCTATGGCCATACTTAAACAACTTTAAGACATAATTGCAGGGAACAGGGATAGTTGTACCATTTCATCTGCTGATTAATTTGTATAATTCTGAAATGTTGTTGTATCCTTAGGCCATCTAACAAATCTTTATATGAGACCTTTGATAAGACACAAGGTAGGCTGAAAATAATACCATATATGGTGCATAAATGTTTGTTTGCTTTAATTTTTTGGTGTAGTTAGGTTGATTATAATTGGGATGTGTCTTAAGCAGTAGGGTATGAGTATGTTTTCTGGGTTTGTTTGTCTCCAAACGAAGTACACGATGGACTATGAATGTCATAGTGAAATCTTGTATTCCATAAATGTAAGAAATTTCTTGATTGACATATGGGTGTTATGGGTTAAAAGTAGCAACAGAAGGATTCTGCATTGAAGTCTTAATTATCTATTAAGGCACACACCATAAAGTTCACATGTAACACCTCCAAGAGCTGATAGTGAGAGTAACACTGCCACATTACAATATATAGGATAATACCTCTGATGGTACAATGGCAGTGAACAAGTTTGCAAATTGTTCATTTATGTATCACCACTCAAAGATTTTGTATCATGTTTTTACATTTTAATGTAGTTGACTTGAGTGACATATTTCAGTTATGCCATCCTAATTTTTTAAGCCTAAATGCAGGTCAGTTAGGGGAATTTGCAGATAAGATTTTTTGATGGTATGGCATGGACATTTTCAGTAGCAACAGAGGCTCTTGAAATCCACTTTGACTTGGCAGTTTTGTTCAAAGGTAATTGACACAGAGCTGGTATATTTCGATGTGATTTGTCATTAATCTGAATTACTTCAGAATTACTGAACATCAGCATGAACAACAGGAATATGTCACTCTGCTCTCCTGTTCATTTATGTTACACTTTGTACAGATTTTACTATTTGCTGAACAGACCCCCATCAAAGATCATAAATAGTGTGTTATCAGGGAATGGTTGAAATGACTGAGATGTTTAACATTCCAACACTAGAGAAACAAGCCCTTTTGGGATTGATTTTCATCTATGTCACTTACAAAAATGCAATTCCTGCTTCTTAGAGAACAAACTGTGTCCATTATAAAGACCACCCACTTGATGCTACTGTTTATTGCCCAAGTTATACAAAACACAAATACAGCATGTGGCAAAATGAAGAGTTTTGCAATGTTGTAGCAGGTGGTACGTATAGTTACCGCAAGGCTTTAAACAGTTAAAGGGATCTAAATAATAATAATATGTTTTTTATATTTAAGCTCACAAAGATGTATATCATGCATACAGAGTACAGCAAATCCTCACCCTTCTTAGGGGCTATGTTCTTAAAAAGTCCTCTGAATGGTATAACTGTGATGCACGAAGTTAAGACCTTATGGGAAAAATGGGTTAGGGGAACCAAACACACATGAAACATGATAATATATAAATTAATTATTAATAAATATGGAAACATTTATGTTTTTGTTGTTTATTGGAATGCTGAGAGTATTCCTGGCTGAAAGTTGTCATGGTGATCAGAAGGCATAGAGTGCATGGCAGAGGGGGAGACAGAAGACTTAATGAAGAAAGGGGCCATCTTCAAGTGCTCTGCCTGCTTCTGCATGTCCTTATACATTTCCTTGTATGGTGTTATGACAGTTTCAATTTCATGCTTAAATTTCAAGCACTTATCCATGAAATGGTTTATCTCAAATACATAATGGACTTGGTCATTCCGTATCTGAAAGTCTTTCTTTCAAGCACTGCTGGTCAACTGAGGTCTCTCCACAATAGTATCAGTAACTTCTTCTTTTCTAAATTCACTGAGCATTGTCAACTGTTCAAATTTCTCCTGATTTAACTCAGCATCATAATAGATGAAAACTTCATGGCTCCACATCTGGAATCTTTCTCCAGGAACTTTACAGGCCAACACAGGGATATTCATGATTTTGTCATGTTGCTTGGGGAATCTCTAAATGTCACTGGCTGCTTCAGACCAAAGCTTCTTCCAGCAGCCTTTCAGAATCATGGATTTCCAGCATTCACTGACACTAACAAAGGTCTCCTACTTGCATCCAAAATACTGCAGCAAGTACAGCAAGTGTAATAGCTGCTGTATTACATGTTGGTCCCTGTTTGAGTGGCTGTCAGAGTAAGGCAGTGGCATTGGACAGATTCTTAACTTTAGTATTGGGGTGCACAATACAAAGATGCTCTGGATGCCCTAGGGCATTACCAAGGATTGCGGATTGTACTGGGTGCTAGATTCTTGGACTTCAGGTACAATGTTAAAATTGACCTTTACTACCACTGCCTTTTCCCTCACCACAGCACTTCTGACTGCATCCATTTCTATGTCTCATCTTCCAGCCACACATTCAAGTCCCTTTCTTGCCATTTTGAGGAAGTGGTCACAATGACTTACAGTACAAGTTCTGCACTGAATCACTGGCCTTATTGCTTCCCCTTGTGTTCACATATTTCTTCATAAAATAAATTGTTGATTTATTTCCACCATAAAGGTATCCAAGCACAGCAGTGCTCATTCTTCTGTCAAGCTTATACAACACCTCCACTCACTGTAACAGATACATCACTTTCCTTCATGTTGCTAATGTAATTCATCCTTGTTGTACACTATCCTTGTATTTACCAACTACCATGCACTACACTGTGTTTCTTCACTCACATGTTAGTTCTTTTTGTAGTTGTATAAACATTTTGCTTATTGGGCATTCACTATTTTAATATTGTACACATCATGCACCAAGTTCTGCACTATCCTTTTATTTACCAACTGTCATACACCACACCATTTTCCTTCACTGACATGTTTCAGGCAGTAGCCAAAACATGTAGCTGGGTATATGTGATAAATAAAAGTTGTGTTTGGACTGTGTACATTGTACTTCTGTTTACAGTATTTGCCTTTTCTCCATAACCTTAGGCTCTTATCAGCTTGTACAACATCCTTTCCAGGCATAATTAAAACACAAGGCAAGAATTAGTTCTAAAAGTTGTAAGAAGCACAGTTGAAGTACCTACCATACTGCATGATACCTAGGTAGCAACTGAGTCAGACACATGGGTAGGCATGGTCTCTTGTATATTACCCCACATGTCTACACAGGCACAACCTTGAATGAGTGAGGAACCAACACTGTAGTGCACAAGGACTGCCACAATAATAGCTCCATGATGAAGTGAAACCATGATACATGAAACCATAAGCAATGAGGGTCTCCTATAATATCCACAACTTAAAATATGAATGTTAGAAAAACTTATTTTTGCATCATGTATACACTCATTGTTGAACTTTAGTTTAGCTAAAGTCAATATCAAATATTGATTTACTATAATTAATTATTGTACTTTGAAAGTCCTTCCTCCATGTATGTTTGTATTTCTTGAGTGCAGTCAGTGTTGAGAGATGCTAGGTGGATTGTGTATGAAGAAGTAACTACTCGTATTTCATTGTTGGAAAGTAAGTCAACTTTATGTTTCCAGTTCTGGAAAATTTGTTTGAGGTTGGAGGCTCTTGATTTATATAATTATGCTTTTAAACTGCATTTTCTGTGTGTTATTAAATAAATTTGAAAGACTGTATCCATGTCCTGTTTTAATTTTCTATCACATATTTTCCCCTCAAGTAAATGAAAGAACCCCTGACAACTTCATTCTGGATATCTGAACTCAGACCGAGAATGGACCTTAGAATATCTTGAATATGAAGCAGGATTACTAGTAACTGAACTACAATGTTCAATATATCCTGACTGAGGCTTTTATGGTTTTTCAAAGTTATTCCACCCCTGCACAGAATCCCTCTCCCCCCAGTGAATATTAATTTTTAATTTGGATGTCTACAGCATTGTTGTTTCATTGAGAAGGATCCTTCTTATTTGAAGTTTTAAAGATACACTATTCTTTTGTAGAGGTGAATGCAGACTATGTCCTTTTTTAACAGAAAGACATTGTTGTGTATATTTTACAAGTTCTGTACAGACACATTCCCCTTTGTGTGAATTTTTTAAATACTATATGTTACCAATTTCTTATACTTACCCACCCCATTTCTTATGTAGTGGACATCACCAATAGTGTATGCATTTTCCAATGAGTGTACCTGTTTTTACAAATATATTCTCAGCAGGCTTTCATACTGTTTGACATTGTTATGTGTATATCATGCACTAATAATAATAATTGTTATAATAATAATACAGATGTAAACTTACTGTTACAAAACTAATAACACAGCACATATTACAGTGCATAGAATCAAAAAGTTGTTCTTGTATCATATTCAAAAATGAAAATTCATTTTTCCTGAGATATGACACCATGTTAGCTGCTGAACAGCTAGTGTCATTTCAGAGGAGATTACTGTCTCCATCTTTAGGGTAGTCCAAGATGAGGACATCAGTATCTGTTTATCAGTCCATGTGGCATCATATCCTAGTAGACATGAATCTTCACTGATCCTGCAGTAAGAATGAAGATATTCATGAAGTTTGCCAAAGAAATTGATGAAGTTTGAATTGAGTTTTGTGGGGAAGGGTCCATTAAATTAGATTTGGCCAGCAGCCAATCCAACATCAAAGTAAGGACTCCATGGAAGAGTTTCAGGGATGGAACCCACTGATGGACAGATATTTCCTCCGAATTATGTGTTCTTGTTATGTACATGAATGCTTAGTATAAAAAATGAATATGGTGTCATACTCAAACAATGTCATATTTTATGTGCAGTATTGATTTTCTAACAAGTATGGTGATTATGACTGTGACAGACTGTTACTGTGACTTGTATAGATTATCAGTTTCATAAACTAAATTTCAAAGCTGAGTCATTAAGGCTACTGGATGCATAAACAATGTTCCTTTCCTTTTAGGAGTGGGAGTTTTCTCTTTGCCACTGCTTCATACAATTATGTACTTAATGTCCACAGTAAAATTGCAGAGAATAACTTCTAGAGTGGAACTGATATTGAATTATTATTATTATTAGTAGTAGTAGTATTATTATTATAATATCTAGAAAGCGGTTTCTCACTAAACAGTAATGTCTCAAAATTTGTTGAAGGAACTGTACTTGTTTCTTGGTTTTTTTCTTTGGTGCACAGAATGTGTTTGCTGTCAGCTGTTGTGATATGTACATCATGAATCAATGTAATCTTTCTGTTTCTTTTATCTTTATTTTCCCCAATCCTTTATATGGTTTTAACTAGATTACACACTTATGATGCTGACCACAGCTCTTCCAAAGAACTTCAGTTTCTGACAGTAGTAGCAGAAGAATAGATACTTCACCTGCATCATTTATCAGTTCAGGCAATATGTGGTGTTTCATCATAGGAAATTATGTTCAAGTTCCCATGCATATTTTTTTTGTGGAAGATTAATATAACACTGCAACAACCAGCCATGAATTCTGTTTGGTCTGGAAGAAAGCTAATGATTATGAATTAAGATTTGTCAGAATGGTGTAACATGACTCTATTGTGGACCTGTTACAGTTCATGAGTCTTACATTCCTGTGTGAACTGTCTGACATTACCATCCCTCTGTTCCTGGAAAAGGAAGCACAAGTTTTGTATAAAACACCATTAATTTGTAAATGTTTATTAGGGTCCAGTGTCCAGAAGATGCTGCAAATAATAATATTTTTATAAATAGAAGTGAAGACTGAAAAGAGGTTAAAAGAAATGAAGGTTGTGCTGCATACTGTGTTTTATAGTGAACAGATTATCAGAATTCTTTACTAGACCATTGATGTGAAACAAAATTTTAAAAAATTTGTTGTTACTGAAAGTCTCCAGGTTGTGCTCTGTCTGATCACTGACGTAAATTTGACTCAACAAAATAATTTTTCAGTAGTTTCAATGGCAAATCTCTGAGGGAAGCGCACAAATTTCATAGCCAAAGTTATTGTACTGCAACTTCACAATTTTTAATTTTGTGGATAAAGGAAGTTTAAATTTGTCTGATTCAGAATTGAATAGATGTGCTTGGTGATTATAAAAGTGCCACCCCCTACCAGAAGTGAAAGCTATAATTTTATACAATTGCTCATTGTACATAGTTGTAATTCTTGGGTTTAGGTAAGATTAATGTGGTTATGTACAAGAACATGCATTTACACTAACTTTACCTGTAAAGTGATTTTTCTGTATGTAATATTGTTTCCATTCTATAAAATTTATTTTTCCCCTACCAACACTGTTATCTAGGACAGTTCAGTTAATACATTGGCTGGTTACCCATCTTCATGGCCAAGTTTCAGTTCCCAGGACAGCAAGGATTTCTCAGTTTTTGCTTCCAGATCTGCTAAGATAATCCATCTTCCAGCCAACTACTCAGAGCATACCAGGGACTTTTGCCTAGGAACAAAGCAGTCAGAGCATGAATTTAACCACACACCTCCATTTAGTGGAGCCTGTAAAGCTTATCTACATGCCTTCATGGCATAGTGTTTAGGCACATAGGGGTAGAAGTAAAGTTGTCATTGTGCTTAAACACCACACCTACAGGCACTGAAAAAGTGGAGTGCAAGCTCCAAGCTCTCTCAGTGTTAGTACTAGTTGGAAGTGTGGCATAATTTGGTTTTTAATGAGAATTGCAATTTCCAGGGTCAGGATTGGTATTTATTAAATGTGGAGTTTTTTTTTTATAGAGTTGCACTGTCATCCAGTGACACATTGAGACAGCTGAATGAATTGCTATTCCATCCCTGCTTGTAAAAGAATGGTAATATTGATTTATGATACGAAATTTACAAGGAAAAAGAATTTGATTATGACTGCTATGTGAAAAGGCTGCATTTTTGCATATTCCTGAAGAGTCCAGAATGATCTACCTCTTTATACAAATTTTACCACAAAACCTGAAAGAATGCATTGCAAGCCACTTGTTCAAGGTATAAATTCTTTAAAACAAGGAGTGTGAAATGCATGAATCATTTGTATTTCCAGCAGGGTGAGTTGACTGGTAACAGAACCTTCATCCTTTCTATTCTTTCTCCCATAGTTCCTCATGACTGTTTTACTCCCTAAATTCTGTTTCATTTGTGTCTCCTCTGGTTGTTGTCTATCTTGGATAGCCTCAAATAAATTGTGTTTATCCACACATAACTTCTCCTTCCTTAGCACTGCAGCCTTTTAAGTTTTGTTGTGGGTTACCTCACGACAGATGCTGTCTATTCTGGCCTTGGGCTTCTCAACATTATCATTTTTTCCAGGATGAGGTTGTCAGCCCCATGCCTAACACCAACCTACAGGGCCAGGCTTTGATATTGGAGTGTGCTTCCCTTGGGAGGTTGGCAAACTCCTAAGGAACCCTCCCTACCCCCTCATTGAAGGGCATTCTTTGCCTATCCAGCTTGGGTGATCCTACCTACTGCTATACTACCACCATCATAGGCCAGCTTTATTGGAGCACCTAATTCTTTCTGCCTGGTTTAATATAAACCTTTGTAAAAGTGGTGCCCCCCCCCCCCCTTTGGAGGCCACATGTAACACTGTACCACACAACCTTTATTTCACAAACTATACTTGCAGTATTTATATTTTCCTGACATTGTCTGCTATCTTTGTTCCAGATTTATCTTTTTTTTTTTTCTTAACATTAATATTGTTAATTTTGTATATATATAGCAAAGATAAAAAAAATAATAAACATAATACTCACAGTTGCAATCCCCAACTCACAAAATTTATACTTTTAAACTGAAATAAACCTAAATACCCATACATATTGAGGCACAAGTTCAGTACATATTTGTCCATGACACAAAAGAAGTTAATACAACATTAAAATAATATTTAAATTTAAAATCAATTAATCTTAACTATAAATGGGGCTAGATCTCACTTCTTAAGTTGGTTGGCTGGATGAAGGCAGCTTGATTAGTGTATCAGATAACTCAAGTGATGCAGGTGAAGGTGAAAAACTGAAATGAAATCATAGATAACAAATATGTGTATATTGAGAGTCACATTTTCATAGAAACGTGACCTCTAATGCTTAAAATTTCTGAACATTGCTTATACTCCAAGTTAAAATCCACATTTCTGATCCATGAATCTATACAGGCAAGCAGAATGTAAATTCACATTCTTTTACATTGCTCGGTTCCTAGTGATATCTCTTAACAATTGGTAAAATTGCCAGGCTTGTATTTTTATGTGAAACAATAAATATCCATACATCCTGAAAGAAGCTTTGTAATTATGTTGCATGTCAGAATGACTGCATATGTCTCATTCAGATGATTCAGTGTTCTAAAAGCTGTGATGTTAACACAGACATACCAACAATGCAAGGAAAGTGACAAACTTATTAGTATATTACAAGTACAAACTTTTTCTTTAAAAGTGGTTATTTATAATCAATTAGGTGTTTTGAGTATACAACAATCTACTCTCTTTTCTTCTGTGTACTGCATGAAGCATTCTGTAACAGTATTTCTTTTACACATGTAAATTTATTTTAACGAATTATTTATACCTATAATATGACATTAATGGGATCATTCTGACTGTCTTACTCTTTATGCTTCTTATTGCCATTGTAATTATATCTGTTCATTATGGATTGTATTTAATTAGGCTATTTTAGGTAGTGACAAACACAGACTACTGTGTATTTTGTATGTATTGTTCATTTTTATATATACACTATTGGAGTGATTCTTTATCCAGTTGGTTCCTGTAAAACTTGATGGATTGACAGAATGTGAAATAAAGAGGAAAATAGATAAAGAAAGCACAGCACAGAAACTTAAATATGTCCAGTGTCATTAAGTGTTATAAAACAATAAACACCTTGTTGTGATTATGTGAATTCCCACTGGCTGGAATTTGCTTCTTTCAGCTGCCCTTATTGTTAAGCTGTATAAGAATAGCAGCAGCTTTGGAATTCACCTGCATGCATAATGTCAAAGCTGACACCAGGACTTCCAACAAATGGTGTTTCCAAATACTTAAGCATTTATCATCAAGGCTTCTAAAACACAATAGAAAAGTTGCACAGGATCTGATGGCAAGTACAGTTTTAACCTAAATGTAAATGTTCTACAAATTTAATAAATTTTATATTAACCATATGTGAAATGCAAATTTAATGCTGTAATGTTCCCGCTTGTTCTTAACATTTGAGATTTTATTTTTAAATTGTGTCTGTAACATATTGGTAGAAAATAAATTATGCAATTGCAAGTAAGTGGCTAGTAAGTGTAAGATGTATTTATGGTACCTTGTGTCCTATACAGATATTTGTATGAAACATGCTGAAAAACTATGGGTGAGTGGGATGTATTAAGTGTCTTGTGAATTTAAGTTGCGTTCTGGAGTTCTGGTTTTAGGGAACACTGTATGATTCATCAAATGTGTCTGGTAGTCACTTACAGGGAACATATTTGCATTGATTTTCAGACAGCCCCATTTTATACATAGTTTTCACCCAAAAGTGTCAGTGTCTGACATAAGGCATTAATCATTAGACAGCCTAACATGTACATACTCTAACAGGCTATCAGTGTCCTGACAGATAACAGTCACCAGCTGACCTGGATATATGCATTATATTATTTATACAAGATTTTCCATTGAATTTTCAATTGGCCCATATCCTAACTTTTCTTTGAAGAAAGTAGAGTATTCTCCAATACTAATGAACAGGTTGGAGTAGGAGTAAGATTTTGGAATTATGTGGGGCATACCCACTTCAGATCTTGCATCAAATACTGGAAATTTGGACACCATATTTGTGAGTTCCTTTAGTACTGTCAGATGGAAACTGAGAGATACTGTGTCTTTTGCATTTACTTCTATTCTGTCAAAGTGTTTTTGTTAATGTGCATCCCCAGACAAAAATAACAACCTGTCACCCACCCAACCAGCCAGCTGAACCTATGTGTTTTCATTCTATAATATATTCTTACTGTGCTTTTATCATTCTTAATAGTATTTTCATTTTACCTTTTTGTATAATCATAGTGTGTGTGTGTGTGTAGTCTGTGTAGTTAATCTGTAACTATTTAATAATTAATTAAAATAGTAAATGTAATGACAGACATAAAAATTGTAGTTCCATTAAAGCCTCAATTCCTTACTCATACACACTATGTGTTGTTATAATCTTTTTCAGTAATGTGTGTGTGAGAAAGTGAGAGTTGATAAAAGGCTAAATTTTTAATGTCTGCATGTTACCATGGGGCAAGTTGCATTTTTGTCAGCTAAAAGTTATAGCACATTTACATTACATTATATTACATCACATTTCATATTTAAATATTGTGTTGTATTGTTGCCTTGATGGAGCATTAAACTTAATTTTTACATTGCAGGATAATATTTTCATGGAATTAATATAATGCTATTTCTTTTACAGGCACAGGACGGAAATTTCCTTGTCTCCAATGTAATCGTGAGTTTGTGAACAATCGTAACTTGACTGTACATATGCGAGATGCTCATGGGGAAGATCGTGGCCCATTTACTTGTCCATACTGCAGTAAGCTATCTAAGAACAGAAGCAGTCTCCGCAATCATCTTTATAACATACACAGCATACGGGCTAAGGCTGTTACAGAAAGCTGGACATCTAAGGATCCACAGCAACCTGCAATTTGAAGAGCTGTTTGCATTACGCTCAGTTGAACATATCTGTACAATGCAGCAATTTAAAATCTGGCTTATTGAAGTGTGAAAAAATAAGCTTATGAACAAGTTTCATTAACTTTGTTTAAACAACTGTGTACTCCACTTCTGGAGCCATCTGACCAGCTGAACACAATAGACAATCTGGAGTATCATTCCCTGCAGACACAAGCAATTCCCGCCCCCCACAATGTACAGACATGCTCTATGGCTCATCCACTTCCAGTTCAGTGAGGGCAAGGGGTTCTTTCCTAGGGATAAAGAACTGGGTCATGAAATTGACCACTAACTTCTACTTAGTGCTGAGATTAAGGATCAATGGAGGTGTTCTCTCACTCCTACATGCTTTCATGATGTGAGCAAGGACAACTTTCCCTCCTCATTCACCTCCTCCCTGTCTGTGTTAATTGTACCTGAAGTGATTTAGTTGATCACTCATATTTGTTTTCTGAGCAGAAGGCATTGGCATGTTTGTTATATATATATATATTTTTTTTTTTTTTAGCATGTTCCATTATATGGTAATACTACATGTTCCAGTGTTCATATGATACACTGCTTGTCCTTTTGGTCAGTTTTGGCACCACATATGGAAATCTTTTTCGAACTATTACTAACTATCACAGTGTTTGAAAATCAATTGACTTAATGAAAGTTGTGAATGCTTGTATGTACTTGTTTGTCAGTTCTTCCTTTGGAGGGGGCCAGGATCGTCCACTGCACACTATTGTCTTTATCATGGAACTTCTTTGTGCCTCGAGAATATTACATTCGATGATTATGTGGTCGGATATTTGCTGTGCTTCTTTACAGGGACACATGGGGTCGTCTGCTAGCTGAAATCTGTGTAGATAAGCTCTGGTTTTTCCATGCCCAGAGACAAGTGCTGTGAATTCGGGTGTTATCGGGATTTTTGTTTTTAACCTCTGCTCCAGGCTTGGGAAGAAGGATCGACATACTGCTCCTTTCGCCGTGTCGTTCCATTGCAGCTGCCACTGTTCGAGTCCTTTCCTGCTGATTTCGCTGGCTACCGATGTATAAACGGGATCCTATCGAATACCATGTTCATATTTTCATCATCTTGGGCTGCTTCTTTCGCGAGTTTGTCGGCTACTTCGTTTCCTTCAATCCCGGTGTGCGCCTTCACCCACCTGAAGTG
>Ga0131853_10004063_pt1 | contig 26260 bp, 25 predicted proteins | sample TergutLab28metaG_FD_92764 | JGI IMG/M metagenome (GOLD analysis project Ga0131853, IMG submission 92764) | Labiotermes labralis P1 segment gut microbial communities from Petit-Saut dam, French Guiana - Lab288 P1 (version 2) (version 2) | ecosystem: Host-associated > Arthropoda: Insects >... | reverse complement strand
TTAACCGCGAATAGCGCGAATATACGCGAATAAAAGATTTGCTGCTTTTGAACTTATTCGCGTTCATTCGCGCTATTCGCGGTTAAATGGTTTTGACTTTTAGATCTGCGGAGCGCATTAATGTGCTCCCTACGATGTGGTTTTGAAATTGGATTGCCGTGAGCCCGGAATGACGGTTTGTGGGGAGGTCTACCCATTATCCCCCCGGCTTAGCATCACCACATTGTATATAGCGTATGGAAAACCCAAAATCGAACCCACCGCCATATACATTGGTAGTACTGTGAATGCGTTAATCAATGCGGATGCCGGCCCCTTATAGTTGTTTTGAGAGTCCAGGGCAAAAAACCAAATTCCCGCAACAATCCCGGACAATACCCAACCCCATATCAGGCAATTAAAGGCAACGGTTAATATGATGCCCAGTTGGTGTGACAGGGTTGGAAAGCGGTTTTCCGAGCCAAAAAGCAGCAGTTCCAGCACAATGGTCGATGCAACAAAAATTGCAAACGAATTAAAAATGATTTTGACATATCTTTTGCGCTGCACAATATCCATATCAAGCATGACTCACCTCTATGATAACAAGACAATAGGCTTGCCGATGATGACAAGCCTATTGTTTTTATTTTATCATATGATTTTAAATTATCTTACGATATCAAACAGACGCAGAAGGGTTACTATGCTCTGTTCCCTGGTGTATGGCCCTTGTGGCATAAACATACCACCATCGGCACCCACCATAATGCCTGCACCTTGCATTTGTCCAACCTGCACAATCGCCCATGGGGCTATTGCAGAATTGTCCGGGAAGGCCGCAGGTGTCATTGGCAGGGGCTGGCCTATTGCATCTGCAAGGCGGGCCAGCATTGTTGCGGCTTGCTCCCGGGTTAGTGGGTCGTTAGGGGCAAAATTGCCGCCGCCAACGCCAAGCACTACGCCCAGGTAGCCCATTTTTTGTACATTTACGTCTATTGTGTCGTTAAATTGCATACGACCCATAATTGTGTAGCCCATTACGGTTTCGTAGAGAGCAACCGAAAGTGCCGCAAATTCTGCGCGTGTTGTGGCTTGCGTGAAGTTTATGCGCAGCTGCTGTGGCACCAGGCCTGCATTAACGGCTGTTGTAACCATTTCTTGTGCCCAAAGGGAAGGCAGCTCGCCCGGAGGCAGCGTTGCGCCCACAGTAAAGGTTACTGGCGTGCTAAGCGGAGAATCCAACGTGGTTTCGTTATTACCCAATGCACGAATTTGTATGCTATGCTCGCCTGCGGCAAGGCTTAATGTGCCCAGTGCGAAATGCGTGGCTGTTGTTGGCGCAGAGCGCACAGCACCGCCAACATAGATTGTGTAGCCTCTTGTGCCGGGCACAGCATCCCAATGCAGGACGGTAGTGTCGCGCAAATGTGCATTAGCCGGCGCATCCAGGGTTATAATAGTCACTTCAAAGTTTACAGCCGTGCTAAGCGCGCTGTCAAATGTGTTTGTGTTATTGCCCAATGCCCGCACCTGCACTTCATGGGTGCCAATAGCAAGATTAAGCGTTGCCAAATTAAAGTTGGTTGCTGTAATTTCTGTGCCGGTTGTGCGGGCTGTGCCGCCTACATAAATTCTGTAGCCAATAGCATTAGAAACAGCGGTCCAGCTAAGGTTTGTGCCTGCGATATTAACATTTGTAGGTGTTCCAACCGCGCCCGGTCTAAAGTTTATGCCTGTGCTTAATGGGCTGTTGCGCGTGGTCGTGCTATTGCCCATTGCACGAACCTGTATATTATGGTCGGCATTAGACAAATTAAGAGTAGCCAAATTAAATTCTGTGCCTGTAATATTTTGCGTGGTGCGCTGTGTGCCGCCCACATAAACCCTGTAACCCACGGCATTTGGCACGGCAGTCCAGCTAAGGGTATTGCCGGTAATGGCAACGCCGGTTGGTGCAGGAAGCAGGCCGGTAAGGTTAACTACTGCTGTATTAGAAAGATTGGATGCAGGAGTGCCGTTTGCATTCAAAAATCTAATTTGTATGTTTTGGTCGCCTATACCGATAACTTGGGTGTGATCTGTCAAGTCTATTTGGGTAATAGCTGCTTCTGATGTCCATATTGCAGAGTTGTTGCGATACAAACGAACGATTTGTGCTCCCGCACCTGTCCATGTAAGCAGACCGGCAGGGGTGATGGAGATTGTAGGTGTAGGCATGGTGGCATCGGTTACAACCCAAGTGACAGTAGCGGCAGCAGAAGGAGTAAGGCCTTGAGCCATTGCAACTATGCTGAATGTAACCGACTGACCCTGGGTGAACAAAGAAAAGTCAATGTTCCAATGATTTTGTATAACATCAATTTGATGATTACCCCAGGTTATTCTATAGCTGGTGGCATTTGCAACGGTGTCCCAACGCAACACATTGCTTGCGTCTACACGCGGGTTGGGTGGTGCTACAAGTTGATTACTATTCTCGAAAGTTGGTGTCCAGTTAATACTGTTGGTTCTGGTCTCAGCTCCATAAGAAACTTGCACTTGTATATTATGTGTGCCTGTTGTAAAGTGCTGACGCAAATTGATACTGCCAGTTAATGCAGTTGTTGCGCCGAGAATTGTAGTAGCATGATTTGCTATGATGGTGATTTGCGCACCCTCTGGTGCGCCGACCGCGTTCCATGTCAACACGTCATCTGTGTCTACTGAAATATTAGGCACAGGCAAATCGTTTGCTTGTAAACCCATGGGTGCAACAGCCACCGCCCCCAAAACCATAAACGCAGAAAGCAGGCCTGCAACCAAGCCCTTCATTCTGTTTAACTTCCTTATCATTGTTAATTACCTCCTTGTTTGATAAAATTTGTAACGCAATTATACCATCTGCCACGCAAAATTGTCAATAAAGTGGCGCGATTGTCTTTAAACTGTCATAAAATTGTCATCCGTTTAGAACGTCATTCCGGGCTTGACCCGGAATCCCCCCCGTGATATACTGAAACCACTAAAATAAAGGGGGTACACCATGAATTTTCCTGTAGATTATTTCAAACAAACCCTATGCGAAATCCTGGCTATAGACAGCCCATCGGGCTATACAGCCGCGGCTGTAGCCAAGCTAAAGGCCTATGTGGACGCGCTAGGCTACGAAAATTACATAACCGCAAAGGGCAATTTGATTGTAAATGTGCCTGGCCAAAGCGAGAAAACTGTAGGCATTTCTGCCCATGTGGACACCCTAGGCCTTGTGGTGCGCGGCTTTAGGCACGATGGTACTCTTAGCTTTTCCCAGGTTGGCGGCGCGATTTTGCCTACACTTGATGGCGAATATTGCAATATTTACACCAGATGGGGCAAAAAGTACACAGGTACTATTTTGTCCAATTCGCCATCATCGCATGTGTATGATGATGCGGGAAGTGCCGCCAGAAATGACAAAGCTATGCATGTAAAGCTGGACGAACAGGTATCTTGCGCTGACGATACCAAGAAATTGGGAATTTTGGCAGGAGATTTCATTTGCTACGCACCAAAAACCGAAATAACAGAAATGGGCTTTATAAAAAGCCGCTTTTTGGATGATAAAATGTCGGTGGCTATAATCCTCTCTGCGCTAAAATATTTTAAAGACAACAATATAACCCCTGCGCACAATATCTGCGCTATTTTTTCTACATATGAAGAAGTGGGTCATGGCATGAGCCACCTGCCGCAGCCTGTGGACGAATTTGTGACGTTGGATATGGGTTGCATAGGGGATGACTTAACCTGTACGGAATACGATGTGTCCATATGCGCCAAAGACTCCAGCGGCCCATATGATTATGAGCTTACAACACGCCTCATCACCCTGGCAAAAGAGGCCGGGCTGGGCTTTGCTGTGGATATCTACCCGCGCTATGGTTCTGATGTATCCGCTGCCAGAGCCGCCGGGCATGATTTTAAAGGCGCGCTGATAGGGCCTGGCGTGGCGGCCAGCCATGGCATGGAACGCAGCCATATGAAGGCGGCGGAGAATACATGGAAGCTTCTGTATTTGTACTTGACGAAAAAGTAACAAAGCCCCCAACCTCGTCACCCCGGGCTTGACCCGGGGTCTCTTGCGGGATAATGCTAAGCCTTGTAGCCCTGGACAATAAGGGGATTCCGGGGCAGGCCCGGAATGACGATTTGCGGCGGTTTGTATATGGGGGATAGCTGCTTTATCTGCAATCCGAAATATTTATTGAATAGTTAACAAATTAATTTAAAAAACATATTGCTATTTTGTAAATAATGTAGTATGATTAATGCAAATTTATATTAGAATGGAGGCGAATTTATGCAAGCTGCAACCCAGTTTTTTAGGGACATTCAAGATTGGGTATGGGGTCCTGTTGCATGGGGCATACTTCTTATCGGCGGTTTAATTCTTACAATCCGCTTAAAGGGTTATCAGGTGACGAAGTTTGGGTACTTCATGAACCACACAATCATCGACATGTTTAGGAAGCCCGAAAACAAGTTGAACCCCATTGTTGGTAAGGGTGATATTAGCCCTTGGCAGGCCCTAATGACATCGTTTTCCGCTACAATGGGCGTGGGTACCCTTGCCGGAACAGCTACGGCCATAGCATGGGGCGGTCCCGGTGCCGTATTTTGGATGTGGGTAGTAGGCTTTTTCGGAATTGCAACAAAGTTTAACGAGGTTATCCTTGCCTGCCACTTTAGAGGCTCAAACTCCAAGGGCGAGGTTTTGTCTGGTCCATTTGCCTATATGGAAAAAGGCATGAAGGTAAAATGGCTTGGAAGAACCTTTGCAATTTTGTTTGCCTTTTTCGGGGCACTCGGTGCTTTTGGAATAGGCAATATGGTTCAGTCTAATTCTGCCGCGGGCGCGTTAACCCACGTTTTCCCTGGTGCAAACAGGCTAATCATTGGTATTATTGCGGCGGTCTTAATTGGTCTCGTAATAATAGGCGGCATTAAAAGCATCGCAAGAGTTGTTGACAAAGTTATACCATTTTTGGCTGTAACTGCTATTGTTACATCCATCCTCATCATCATCTCAAGCGTCACCGACGTTCCTTATGCTTTTGGCCTTATTTTCAGAGGCGCATTTAGCGGAAGAAGCCTTACGGGCGGCGTTGGCGGTGTTGCAATTATGTATGCTGTTCGCCTTGGTCTTCAAAGAGGTATATTTTCAAACGAGGCAGGCCTGGGTTCTGGTGCTATAGCATATTCTGCCGCCAGATCAGACAATCCTGTTAAAACATCAATGTGGGGCTCTTTCGAAGTTTTCCTGGATACCCATGTTATGTGTACATTGATTGCTTTGGTTATACTTACACAAGTAGACCTTTCTTACATAGCCCCAGGATTCCATACAGCGAACATAACCGGCGCTCCATTGGTTATACAATCGTATCAAAATTCATTTTTTGGTGCGCAGTTTGGCGGCTGGCTAATGGCGTTTATGATGGCTACCTTTGGCTTTACAACCGTTATAGGCTGGGCATATGTTGGAGAAAAATGTTTCGAGTATTTGCTAGGGCCAAAATGGGGAATGAAGCTAAGAATTTTTTACAGAATTCTAATTCTTCCTGCTACTGTTTTTGGCGCATATGGTGGCGTTGCTCTAATATGGGCTATCGCCGATATCATGAATGCATTTATGGCATTGCCTAATATCATTGCCGTAGTGATTCTAAGCGGAGTATCTGCAAAACTTGCCAGCGATTATTTCAAAGGTAAAAAATATGAACCACTACCGGATAGTTTCAATATTGAAAATTCAAAGAAAGACGAGTAATCAATAGAATTTAGTAAAACTACCCTGCCATTCTTGGTAGGGTAGTTTTATGTCGACGAAAACCCAATCCCCCACAAACCGTCATTCCGGGCCGACGGCTACTTTCTGCATTTGCGATAATTTTTGCACTACAATCTAAATCTAACAAAAACACTACCAAAACAACAGGCGAGCACAGCTCGCCCCTACGAATGTACAAGGTCTCTCAATTTAGAATAAAAGAACCCAACAAAACCCGTAGGGGCGAGCTGTGCTCGCCTATTATTCGATTGCGAAAACCAACCGGGCGGCATAGAGCCGCCCCTACATAGGTTCGCAGCTGATTTTATATGGACAGGTAAACCGTAGGGGCGGCTCTATGCCGCCCGATAGCTGGCAATATTTTCCTAAAATCAGATTGCCATGATTTTTTGCAAAGCATACTTGACAATTACTGCAAAGCATGCTATACTAAAAATGCAAAGCAAACTATACAGCGGGGAGTGATGATTTGAAAACAAAAATACCGGAATTGCGAAAGCAGCAAAAGCTTTCGCAAGAAGAGCTGGCTCTTGCGGTGGGCGTTACGCGGCAAACCATAACATCTATCGAGGTTGGAAAATACACCGCCTCGCTAGTATTGGCCTACAAGATAGCAAAGTTTTTTGGTAAAAGCATTGAAGAGATATTTGACTTTTCGGAAGTGGAGGGATTGTAGTTATGGAACAATTTAGAAAAACGCTAGAAAAGAGAAACAACCGCAATTATGCTGTGATAATTTTTGCGGTTGCCGCAAACATTTTCTATTTTCCAAGGATGTCCGAGAATCCTGTGTATCATTTTGTTACCGGCATGCTGGCTGGGCTTATTCCGGTTTTGATAGTTATGACGCTGAAAAATCGGCGCGTGATGAAAGACGATGCAAGGCTGCGCGAGATGCACATCAAGGAAAACGACGAACGCCTGCTGATGATAAAGCAAAAGGCAGGCTCTGCGTTTTTGCCAATTAGTGCCATAGGCCTTGGCGCGGCCGCCACAGTATCACTATATTTTGACCAAACCATCTTTTTCACTTTGCTGGGTGCTATGATTTTTATGGCTTTGGTAAAAATAATTTTGCGCCTGTATTACACACGAAAACTTTAATATTGCGATTACGTATATAATATGTTACCATTCTATGTAAGGACAAAATAATCAAATGAGGAGGACAAACATGAAATACCTTAAAAAGAGACTTTTGGCCGCAACCTTGGCCCTTACAATGGTTTTTAGCGCATCTGCCGCCTTTACGGTGCAGGCCGCAGAGCTGTCCGTGCCGCTGTATTCTGCGCAGGATATTTTCACAATCCCCGAAACCGTGAGCTTCTCCATTAGCCCGGATGGGCAGAGCCTGTATTTTCTAGCACCTGTGGACGGCATAATCAATGTCTTTAGGCGCGATATTGCAACGGGAGCGGAAGTGCAAGTTACTTTTGAAACCGGGCAGCATGTTAGCAATTTCTTCTACAAGGGCGATACATTGCTGTTTTTGCGCGATGCCTTTGGGGATGAAAACCTCAACATCTTTAGAGTGGAGGCCGATGGCACAAGCACCAATCTTACGCCATTTGAGGGTGTTACGGCCATCCCGGCGGATTTGCTGGAAGAAACCGATGTGAACGACGAGATATTGATTGTGATGAATCGCGAGAACCCGCAGACATTCAATATCTATCGCCTTAATATCCTTAATGGAGACCTGACGATGCTGATACAGGCTGTTGAGGGTTTGGTGACAGATAGGAACGGCACAATACGCATAATAATTCAGGCGGCAGATGGCGTGAACCTTACAATGCTGCACCGCTATACCGATGACGATGAGTTTGAGGTTGCATCTGTCGTGAGCTTTAACGACTTCCTTGGCGGTGCTTTCTTTGATGCAAACAACGAATATCTGTATTCGTTGACCAATGTGGGGATGGAGCGCGTTGCGCTTGTGCGCACAAACCCATCCAATATGGAAGTCTCCGAGGTGATTTTTGAGCATCCGGAGGTAGACCTTTCGGGGACTTTTGGCAGCATGTTCACTCCTGGCACCCCTGGTGGCGTAACTTATCATATAGATTTTCAGCATAGGCATTTCTTTACGCAGGAAGCAGAGGACTTCTTTACAGAAGTTTATGCTTTGCTGCCAGAAAATACCATAGTGTCTATAACAGGCATGTCAAACGACTTTAGCATGGCCACAATCCATACCCGCTCTGATGTTAATCGTGGCAGGGTCTATCTGTTTGACAGACAAGCCGGCAGGCTGGAGCTTTTGGGCGATACCAATTTTGCGCCACCAGAGCATCTTGCGCCTATGATACCTATTTCCTATCAAGCCCGCGATGGCGTTAACATACCTGGCTATCTAACCTTGCCTGTGGGTGTCGAGCCCGTTAATCTGCCTGTGGTGATGATTCCCCACGGCGGCCCCCATGCTCGCGACTATTGGGGCGGCTGGTTTAACTTTGTGCAATTTTTGGCAAACCGCGGCTATGCTGTGTTCCAGCCTAATTTCCGCGGTAGCTCCGGCTATGGCCGCGCCTTTATGGAGGCAGGCTTTGGGGAATGGGGACTGCTGATGCAGGACGATAAAACAGACGGCATACTGTGGCTGATAGAAGAGGGCATTGCAGACCCTGATAGAATAGCCATTTTTGGCGCGTCCTATGGCGGTTATGCGGCTCTTGCCGGCGCGGCATTTACACCGGATCTGTATGCGGCTGCGGTTTCGCTGGTTGGTGTATCCAATATCTTTACATGGATAGAATCTATACCGCCGATATGGGAGCCAATGCGCGAGCTGCTGCATACGCGCGTAGGCCATCCCGTGTATGATTATGACAGGCTTCGTGCCACCTCCCCTGTGTTTCATGTAGAAAATATCATCACGCCGCTGTTTATTGCCCATGGTGCAAATGATGTGCGCGTGACCCTTTACGAAACCACGCAGATGATTGAGGCTCTGCAAGCCCTGGGCGTGGATGTGGCCTATATGATCTTTGATGACGAAGGCCACGGCCTGATGTTTGAACACAACAGTTTTGCTTTTGCAACCATGCTGGAGGCCTTTTTGGCGGAGCATCTGGGCGGCAGAACATTGACGACAATGGCGGATTTGGTGGGATCTGTCGAAGACATGACCATCCTTGTGCCCAGAAATATTGACGGCAACCAAGGGGCGGTTCTGCACAAAATCACGATAGAAGAAAGTACCGCAGGGGAGTTTGCCGCTGTGTTCCATAATTTTACAAATGGCATGACCAGCGTAAATGCGGCCATCCTGATTGGCAGCGCAGAAGTGGCTTTGGGCATAGACCTACAGCCGGGGGATGCCATGATTTTTGAAATTCTGCCAGAGAATATAGGCGAAGACCTTTCCATCAGAATGTCTACAAACTGCGTAAATAGCGGCACGGTAGAAATAGGCGTTGCTCTGCCGGAATAGCATCACTAAGCATATTCTAAACCAAGCAAAACGGGCATATACTTATCCATCTGCAAACAAAGGATGGTATGTATATGCCCAAATCTATGCCAAAAAAAAGACCCCCGAGCCGGGGTGCGTTTTATGTGCGAACCCTATCTGTGGGGCTCATCATCTCCATTGTGCTGCTGTTTGCCATGTCTATTTTTAGCGTGTCGGGCGCAACATCCGGCGGCATACTGCTGTCCGAAGCCCTGCCGCAATATGCTTTCGACATAAGCCATACCGCCCCGACTGTCGCGCCAGCCCTCACGCCAGCACCTGCACCGACGCCAGCCCCCGTCTTTGACCCGCCGCCAGAGTCGCCGCCGCCTGTCGCAACAGAAGTGGTAGTGATTATTGAAGGCGAGGAGGAAGAGGACACGCCGCCTACGCTGGTCGGACTAGACGATGTTGTGATAGAATACGGCACAACAGGGTATGTGACGGTACAAGAGGTGCTGGACACCCGTGTACTTACCCCGACCAATCTCGAAGCCCTGCGCAATCCGGACACCCTGCGCAATGCCATGTATATAGTAGACCCGCAGACTGTCTTTGTGCCCGAGATGTTTGATGTGGATAGGTTTTTGGCGACCGACCTGCGCGTAAACCCCCAGAGCCTGGCGAATGGCGACCCGATTGTTCTCATCTTCCATACCCACTCCACCGAGATGTTTGTAGATTCAAATCCGGCCGATAAATTTAGCGGCATAGTGGGTGTTGGGGCACATTTGGCGGCACTTTTAAACGACATGGGCATTGGAACCATACACATGACACAGCGGTTTGACTTTATAGATGGGCAATCCCATATAATGGGGGCTTATGAGCGGCAAGTGCCGTATATCCAGCGTATCCTGGATGAAAACCCCACAATAGAGGTTGTGATAGACCTGCACCGCGATGGCCTGCCCGATGGCGCGCCAAAGCTGATGACATATATAGATGGCCGCCCCACGGCGCAAATTATGTTTTTTAATGGGCTTTCCACCAGGAATGATGGTGGCAGGCCTTCGCCTGTCACAACCCTGCCAAACCCTAATTTGCCTTACAATCTGGCGTTTTCCTTCCAAATGCAGTTGGCGGCAAATGATACGTTTGATAATTTCACAAGGCGCATATATCTAAATGCCTTCCGCTACAGCCTGCACTTTATGCCAAGGTCGCTGCTGGTAGAGGTTGGCGCGCAAAACAACACTTTTCAAGAGGCTATAAACGCCATGCAGCCGCTGGCAGAAATTTTGTCGAATGTAATCAGATAAAACGGCAAAACTACGTGTATGATTACACGATTTGCAATTTACGGACTAATAGGATGGTGCATGGAGGTGCTGTGGACGGGCGCGGGCTCGCTTTTGCGGCGCGATTTTCGCGCCACATCCAATACCAGCCTCTGGATGTTCTTTATCTATGGCTCGGCGGCATTTTTTACGCCGCTAATAGACAGCATCTATCCATTGCCAATGCTTGTACGCGGCTTAATATATGCTTTATGCATATTTGCCGTGGAATACACCACCGGCATGGCTTTAAAGGCCGCCAAAATCTGCCCCTGGGACTATTCGGATGCCAAAACCGCCGTCCACGGCGTAATACGGCTGGACTATGCGCCGGCATGGGCGACAGCGGGCCTCTTCTTTGAATTTGTCTATATAAATTTTCTTTTGTGACAAAAAGCCCCTTGAGTTTCGAGGGGCTTTTACATTGATATTATCTACTCAACATTTTACGGATATGCAACTTTAGCTCCTTAAACGCGCTGCGTCGGCACATATCATCAAGTACGTCCAGCAAGGCGGCGGCTTCGCTATCTGATATAAAATCTCTTTTATTGGCCAAGTGGGCTGCGCGGTTTTGCAGAATCCTTATTAAAATATCGTTTTCGCCGGCTTTATCGCCAATCATCTCGGCAACGGTTTTGTTTTTTGATGCAAACTGGATAAATTGCTTGTTCATCAGCTGGAAGTTAAGCTTGCCCCACTCGTCACTGTACATATCCACTATCGCAATAAACTCTTCGCTATCCACCACATTTGCTGTGGCATCCTGGTGCGTGCCCGGTGCTTCATCTTGGGGCACTTCAATTTCGCCATCCTCGGCCTTGTCAGATATTGTAATATTTACTTTGCCACGGGCGGAATAGGCCAGGCCTACCAGCTCCTCAATGGCTTCATCAAAGGCTTCCTCCGGGAATAGCTCGACCTTATAGCGGCCGCCCGAAACTATGCCGCCGGAGCGTTTGTCCAGCTCTGCAAATGCAGTTTCGTTGCGGTCTGTGCGGTGGATTTTAATGCCGCTGCCGCCTTGTTTTAGCCTAAGCTTGTAGGCAATGGCCGGTATTGTGTTTAGCTCTATAACCTTGCTTCTAACGATATTCATGGTGTCCTCCTCGTGTTTTAATTCTGTTGATTCACAATACAACAATACAATTTTACCATCTATTTCATTTGGTTGCAAGTTGATATTATAGAGCCTTGCGCAAAATCCACGTAACCGCTATGAGGGTATTTTCCAAATCATCAACCTCATTTTGCTGGCTTTGCACATAGCCCTCAAAAATTGCACGTTTCTCGGGGTGCATCGCGCTTAGCTCTGCGGCACGGGTGGCTATGGCTTTATTGTCTGCTTCAAAATCGTAGTCCTCAATGTTTTGCAACTCTTCCACCAGTATCAGACCGTTTTCGGCAAACAGGTCAAGCCATTGGTGGCGTTGCAAAAATTCATAATTCTGATATTTCACATCATCGCCGCTTGCATCATCCGGCAAATACCCCTCATCTATAATGATAAACCCGCCCGGCTTCACGGTTTCGCGCAGTTTGGTTAAGGTCTTAGCCGGGCTGCCCAGTATATTTCCGGCCGCGCCAAAAATTGCGCAATCATAGTCTTTTTGCGTCTTCACAACTTCGTTAACATCACCAATGGCGAAATGACACAACCCATCAACACCCATTTCAACTGCTTTTTGGGTTGCGTATTCCACAAAATCCGGCAGCAGGTCAAAGCCATACACCTGCGCACACAGTTCTTTGGCTACATGTATGGACACAGCACCCTTTCCGCAAGCCAAATCCAGCACCTTGGTATCTTTTGACATTGGCATATGTTTTTTCATTAGGCCGACCATATCTTTTGGATTGCTGCCCAACTCCCACAGGTCTTGCAGCAGGTAGGGCAGATAGGGCAGCAACTCTGTGGTCTCGGCTGTTAACGAGCAGGCAAGTTTTTCATCTATTTCTCTTGTCATCAAAAAACCTCCACATGTCAATGCCCCACATGTCTATGCCATGCGGGACATTATTTTATAAAATTATTAGCGTGCGCTTGCCAGGGCAGGTGTTGCCGAAGATTGTTGGCGCGCCAGCTTCATTGCCTCTTTCCAGGTGTCGCGCAAGCCACGCAAGTGGTCGCGCACTTCGGTAAGAACCTCAATGTCCTTACCAATATTTGCGGACACAAGGCGGGTGTAGAGATAGTCGTAGATTGCATTAAGCTGTGTAGAGATTTCGTATTTCATATCCAAAGTGATCTGGAATTCTCTGACAATATTCTCTACTTTTAAAATAAGTTCATTTGTTTTGGCGTAGTCCTGGTTTTCCATTGCAATAATGGCTTGGTTGCAAAACCTTAGTGCGCCATCATATAGCATCAGGGTCAGCTCCTCTTTGGTAGAAGTAAAGACCGTGTTGCTTCTGTACTTGTCGTATGGATTTTGCATAAAAACCTCCCGTTTCTGCAAAGATATAAATGATTAGTTACCTTGGTCAAACAGCAGGCCGACAAATTCAGTAATGCGGGCATAGATGTCCAGGCGTGATTCCATTGGGATTTCACGCAAAACCTCCCGGGAGCGTGCCTCGTGCACCCTTACCATGATTCTGTTAGAGCCTTCATGCACCCTATATGATAGGCTGAAAGAGCCGCCGTCCAAGGCGCGGTTGGCATCTTCAAAAGCCCTTTCCAGCATGGCTTCGGTTATGCTATCTTCACGAACAGCCCTGCTTTCTTCGGCTTCTTGAGCCCTTGGGTTGCCGGTAAGTACGCCCTGCGATGTTTGTACAGATGTAGGCCTTTCTGCCATTTGCCTTCTAACGGCCGTTCTCTCTACCGTGGTCGTTCCATTTTCGGAAGGCTGCATCGGTCTGTTTTGTTGAACAGCGGCTATATTCGCACTGTTGTAGTTGGTAGTAACGTCCATGTCTTCCTCCTCCTTATAAATCCCCTTATTGCTCTTGCTAAACCTTTTTCTTGTCCATAAAGTGCCCTTCGTTCGCATCAACATAGTCGTCATAGCCATGTATCAAGTCCATGCCCTGCCTGGCTTGCTTCATATTGTTTCGCACAAAAGCACTAATTTTTTGGTATACAACCATATTGGCTGTGTCCAAATCCACCATTTCTCTGGCCAAATCCACCATTTTTTCGCGAAGACCAACAACCTGCGCCTGAAAGTCCGTGTCGTCCAAATCCCCTTGATCCAGCGGGTCTAGAAGTTCCAAAGCATCGTCAATTTTTTCGATATGTTCTAGAATTTCGGTGCGCTTCTCGTAAAGAGCTATAAAGGCCTCTGCCTCGCTTTCAACAAGGGTTTCGTCCCCTGTAAAAATCTCGGCCAAAGTGGCTTCTTTCATGCTGCCAAGGGCATCCAGCTTTTTTTGCAGCAGGTCAACATACCTGTCTCTTAGGTTTTCCATATTAACCCCACAATAGCTGTTCAAAGAACATCATTTGCGAATGTGCTTGCATCATAGCTTGCTCCATCCGCGAGAATTGCGCAAACAGAGAGTCCTCTCTGCGTTGCAGCCAGCCCATCATATTGTCTATGCGGCTGTTGTCACGACTAATCATGCGCGAGAAGTCGTTATTGTTGACAAACATCGAGCCCTCATAACCAGCGCGGCGTATAAGAGAACCGGTTCTGGTCGGATCTGTAGAGGTGGATGTGGCGCGGTCTATCACGAAGTTCAATCTGTCTACAAGGCCGGTTGCGCCAAGCCATTCATTGGTGGTGTCAAAATCGCCGCGGTTTGCACGCCCTGTAAACATTTCTTCAAATACATCCATGTGGTTGGCTAGAGCAGATTCAAAGCGGTCTTCATCAATCGTCAGCATGCCGCCTTGGGTTAAATCGCGAGAGAGCTGTATGCCCATATTGCCCAAGTTAAATCTTCTACCATCCGGCATGGTAATGTTTGCAAACATTACATTTGTAAGCTCGTTTTGTATTGTGCGCAGGGTGTCGTCGCGGTGCAAAATACCCGTCCTGGCCTGCGCTTCCCAGATTTCGATTTCTCTATCGCTCATGCCGCGTCTTTCTTCTTCTGTCAGCGGCATAAAGAAGGCACCGTTGCCGTCTTGGCGCGGTCTGCGGGATTCTGTAAGGTCTAGCATAGAGCGTACAAGCTCGTTGTAGGACTCTACAAAGTCAACTATCATTTGGCGCACATCGTTAGTGTCGCGGCCAACAGTGATGGTAAATTCATTTGCAACTCTGTCGGCAATAGGAATATAAACACCCGCGCTAGTGGTATCAGGTGGTGCTGCCGCGTTTGTAAGGTTAATTTGCAGACCATTTACTGTGAAATTATTGGTAGATCTGGAAATTCTAACACCATCAATATCTACCACGGCGTCCCTTGCTTCTGCTATTCTGGCATCATCCGGGTTTGCGCCGGAATTAAACAGCATATGGAAGAAATTGTGAGATGACTGAGCAGTCGGGTCTCCCGTGGCGTAGCTGCTAAAGCTAATAGCGTTATTTTCACCCATTTGGGTGGCTTGCATGGTAAACTGCCCGGAAAGATTGTTGAAAGACAGGTTAACACCCGCCGCCGATGAGCGGTTTACGGCGTTTAGCATGTCTTGTATAGAAAGCTCTCTGTCTCCGGTGGTCTCAAATACTTGCGCTGCTTGCCCCGGGGCTGTTGTGGTGATGCGGTTGTTGGTAAAGTCCATTTCAAAGCGTACACCATTTATTGCAAAGAAAGCGTCCGATGACCCCGAGCCGGCTGTGGCCGCGCCAAGGAAATCCTCCAAGCTTTGGGCTAAGCTAAAGCCCATGCTAACAGCACCGCCGGTGGCATTTTCTGTAAGGCCCATTTGGCGGGTGTTCATAGCACCGGTCCCAGTACCATTAAGCACAGAGCCGGTATTGCCTGCAGAAGCGACAAATCTTAGCTCGCCGCCTTGGATTTCAAATGTCGCACGTTGCACAGATGTGCCAGCATTATTGCCGAAATGTGTAGCAAGCTGGGTGTTAACATGATGAACAAAAGTGCCGGGGCCATCGCCCTGTGCGATGATATGGTCAGATAAAAAGCCGCCGATTTCGTTTCTTAAATCGGCTATTTGGGCGGCATCATCTGTTGCATCAAGAGTTGCAATAGTGGCCAGACGGCTTGTAACAAAAGTATCATTGCGCGCTGTATCAAGCCAATCATTCATTTGTGTTGCCGTCGCGCTAATATTGCGCGTAACACCATTTACATGCACATTAAAATTCATGCCGCTTGTGAAGTTTCCGCCGGCATCAAGCAGATGTGAAAAATCCATGCTTGTTGTGGTTGTGCCTGGGTTTGCGGTGTTAAAATTATGGTTGCCAACGGTACGGAAAGCTTCTGCCTGCGCCACTTGCAGCACACCCAAGGTATGCGTGCCCGGTCGGGCATTGACCGTAGCGGTAACTGTCGCACCGGTAGCGCCGGCCATGCCAGTAATGGTAGCAGAATTGGAATTCCAGTTGTCGCGATTTCCTATGTCGCGGCCACCGGTAGCAATTTGTGTCCAATTACGTTGAAACTGGTTCATTTGTGTGACCACAGCACGGGTTGCATCCTGCCGCCACATGTTAAGCTCGCGCTGCTGGCGCAAGCGATCAACGCGGAAGGACTCCGCGCGCATAATTTGGTGAACCATGTCGGCTACATCAATGCCGGAAAAGCCCGTCATTCTCATCCTGTTTGAAAACATAAATTTTTCCCCCTTAAACTTTTAACTTATGTATTTGCGTGCATCCTTGCACATCGAGCCTTTTGCGATTGCGATAGGCTTATTATTCTCTAAATGTTGAAAATAAAATATAAGAAATTTCTGCATAACAAGATTTTTGTATGAAAATTCACTATAATTGTTTTACGGCAAATTTTGTCGAGAACTTAATAGTGATTTACAATTATTAAGATTTATTGTATCATATATAAACACAATTGTAAAGAGGCGGTGTTGTTTTGAATATTAAGATTTTATTACACATATGCTGTGGACCATGCGGCGTGGCTTTTGTGGGCGGCATCATCAAGGAAGGTTTTGCGCCGACACTGCTGTGGTACAACCCCAACATACACCCTTTTATGGAGTATAAATCCAGGCGCATGGCCGCTTTGGACTTTGCAGCCATGCATGAATTACCGATAGAGGCTGATGAAAATTATGGTCTGCGGGAGTTTGTGGGCCATGTGGCAGGAAATATTGACAATAGGCGGGCTAGATGTGGCTATTGCTACCGCTCTAGGTTAGAGCATACGGCGAAATATGCCGCGCAGCATGGCTATGCGGCTTTTTCGACAACACTTTTGGCCAGTCCATATCAAGATTTTGAGGCTATTTGCGAATTTGGGCGCGAGCTGGCCAAGGAGTATGGCTGCGAATTTGTGATAAAAGATTTTCGCGCAGGCTTTAGAGCAGCCATGGACGAGGCGCGTAAGATGGGGCTTTATATGCAGAAATATTGCGGTTGCGTGTTTAGTGAAGAAGAGAGATATAGCCGCACAACTTAATAGAAATACATCACTAGATTGCTTCGAGCCTAATATCCCCATCTATGCATTTATCATTGCCCTCGCAATGACGTTCTTGCAATGACGGGCTTGATAGTGACGTTGTTTCCCTGTTGAAACGGTAGTATCCAGCAACGTCATTGCGAGGGCAATGGCAGTACAGAGGCCACGAGCCATACAGCCCGAAGCAATCCAGTAATGCAAATTCCTTAACAGCGCGACTGTACGCTTCTCGGTTTTATATAAACCCACGTGCCTTCAAAGCCCGCGCCAGCTTATCTCCTTTGGGCAGCACACGCACGTCCTCTTCTGTAAAGCCGCGAATAAGTGTCATAAACATCCCATAAACCATCATGCCTACAAAAATAGCAATGACAGTAGCCGCGGCATTGCTTGGCAAAAAGCTGTGGATAAAATGATGCGCCACAAAACAGGCCATGGCCATGGCGATGCTGGCCAAGATGGGCTTTGCGGCTATACCCACAAAATCCAGCCTTGTGCCGGTATGTTTGCATAGAAAATGGACATTAATCCAGGCGGCTATTAGAAAGCACAAGGTGGTGCCGATGATTGCGCCATAGATATTGATGGCGGGATGGGCGATAAGTAAATAACCCGCGGTGATTTTGACTATTGCGCCAATGAGGGCAGCAATGACGGGTATAGAAATTTTGCCAATGGCTTGCAAAACCCCGGTCGAAATCTGAGAAAAGGCAAGGAAAATAACGGATGGAAAGCCGACGATAAAAAGCGTGCCGCCTTCGGGATGATTTGGGAAAAGCAGCCTAACAATCTGTGGGCCAAGTATGCCCAGCCCAAAGGCTATAGGGATTGTAAGCAGCATGGCCGCCCGAAAGGCAGCATTCACTTTTTCGTGAACATCCCGCTTTTTGCCCAGTTGCTTTGCCGTGGCAATGGCGGGGATTAGCACCAGCGCAAGGGATGAGGAAATAGCGGCGGGCAGGTTTGTAATGGGGTTGAATTTGCCGCCCAGCTGACCCAGCAGCTCCCGGGCGCGCACTTCCTCGAAACCGGCCACGGCCAGGCGGTCTATCACCAGCCAGGTGTCTATCAGGTTAACAATAGAAAAAATTGCAGTGCCTGCTATTATGGTTGAAGATGTAATGATGATTTTTTGCGCTACCTGGCCACGGCTTTCGTCTTGTATAAGCTTACCCCTGGCTTTTGCCCTAAGCCACGCATGTCTCCGCGTTCTTAAAATATCGGGGCGGGCAATGAAATACAGCCCGGAAATAACGATAAATCCGGCAATAGCACCCATGGTTGTACCCGCCGTGCCGCCCGCTGCACCATAAATCACGGCAGTATAGCGTCCGTAGCCTTGTCCGATAGCAAAATTCCACATGGCATGGGCCAACACGATGGAGAAGATGGCATTAAAAATCTGCTCTACCAGCTGTGAAAGAGCTGTTGGTACGGTGGACGACATACCCTGGAAATACCCGCGTATGGTGGCCATTATGGCGAAGATAAACACAGTTGGGGCTAGGGTTTGCAGGGCCAGATAGGCCTGGGGTGTACCCAGCATAGCCGTTATTTGGGTTGCGAAGAGGAAAATGGCCAGGGTAAGCACAATGCCCATAAAAGTGGCCAGCCCAAAGGCTATCACGAAGATTCTGTGGGCGGCATCGTGGCGGCCTATGGCGCGCTTTTCGGATACCAGCTTGGATATGGCCGCCGGCAAACCGGCCGAGGACACTATCAGAAAAAAATTGTAAACATTATAACCAATGGTGTAGATGGCATTGCCCTCGTCACCAATCAGGTTGGTAAGGGGTATGCGATACAAAAATCCCAAAAGGCGCGCCAAAATGCCGACAGCCGCCAAAATGGCGGCCTGCCGGACAAAGAAGTTAGCATTTCGGGATTTGTCCATAATTTTTTACGCCATGTGTTTTTTGGCTTCTTCGGGCAGTTCTGCCGGGTTGCAATTTAGCGTGATGAAGAATTCAACATCATGGGCTTTGCTAACGCCCTCTAAAGTCTTCATTAGCGTGGCAAGGTCGTCATTGCAAAGATTATCAATAATACCGGAAAGCGAGTCTATAAAAATCTCGGAAATATCGCTGTTTTGGCTTAGCATGCCATGTATAAAGCTGATAAATTCACGATAATTCAAAAGCGGATATTCAGAAGTGTCCACAAGCCTTATGTTTCTGTGAATCTCGTGGATATTGCGCCTATCGTCATCAATAAAAACAATGTGGCCCTCTGTTACAGCCAAATGGTCGTTAGCCAGCGCAATCAGCTTGCGCGTCTTGCCCTCGCCCTTTTCGCCTGCAAATAACTTTATCATAATAATCTCCTCCTAACTCTTTTTCGCAAAGAGAGTTTTTCTCTACATATCAATTATAACTATATTTTTGGAAGAAAACAAGGTTAAACTGAAAAATTTCTCTTGATATTAACGCAACGTCATGGTTTATAATGATTTTGGAGGTGAGACAGGTGGAACACACGATAAACAAACTGGCCAAAATGGCGGGCATTTCGACCCGAACCCTGCAATATTATGACGGGGATTGCAAGCACAAGACAAAAAAATACGTTACGTTTTTGTGACAAGCGAAGCCTGATAAGGAGCATCTTGTGTGTCACATTCTATGTAAAAACCGACCAATCTTATGAAAGGCCGATTTACTTTAACAATATCTACATGGAGCAGCATATACATTGAGTAAGCTATCGCTCGTCATGATTTCTCTTCTGATTATTTTTCACAGAGGTCTGCTCATTCACTTTCTTCTGAGTAGCTTCCATCGCTTCGCCAAGAGAAGGTTTAGGCCCACTCACATTCTGCGCTTGCGCTATATCAATAATCTCTCCCACACGATTACCAATTGCTCTTACATGGGCATCGCGCCTCTTATCATCTATCAATTCAGACTTTGCGAAAATATCTGCACACTCATCTTTAAGGTCATGTAATGCACCATAATCAAACCAACTAAAATCCTTCACCAGTTTGATTTACTCTACATGTGTAGAGCGGAAAGGCTTGCTTTTTGGAGGCCGAAGTTGTTGTAATGGCGGTCTGTGTTTGCGATGATATAATCCAGCACCAGCATTTTCTCTAAAGATGATTCGACATTAGGAATACCTAATGCATCTGTGCAAATGCAGAATCACTATTATCTTTCTTCAATGTTTGTATAACACGCCATGCAGGATTAAGTTCTGTTTCTGGTGTAATGAATGTTTCGCATAGGCTGTATGGTAGTTTTTCGTTGAATGTTTCATTGGCAGTTTCATGGAAGGTTAGTAGACATGTCTATTATATTATGTTATGGCTAGTAGGTTAACACTCCCCTTTTTTGTTAGTAATATTTCGTCCACATCATCTAGCATTTATACATATCTAAATATCAATAATCCATTTTACTGCAAATATGGAATGTGCTAAAATAAATAATGAAAAGGGAGGTGTTTATATGAACTATTGGGAAATTGAACAGGGCAAACTGGTATGGTTCGTGAAAGATAACATATATCATCAAGATCATCTTGAAATGTCTGGCGAAAATGTCTCTATTATTGTGCGTTATGGCTTGATTAAAAATAAAGACAATGATGCCGAATTAACAATGAGCCACACAATTGCTTATCCCATGTTGCGAACACATCCAAATGACACCCACGCGAGTTCTTATATGAGCTATAGTCTGTTTGGAGATTTTTTATTAGATGGGACAAAGGTAAAAGAAAAGCCTATTCGCTTTGAATTTGATGGAGTGCTAACAGTGGTTTCTTGTTACAAAAATATAGAAATCACACGCCATGTGTATCCATCTTATGAAGATTCCAAGGTTTGGGTCAGGTTTGTTTTTCGTAATAATGGTACTGAGACTGTGCGTTTATCCTCAAATGGTCTTAACAAAAAAGAATATGGACGAGGAGTGAAGGGTGTTTACGACTTTTTTGTGCAAATACCTGCATTTGATGTAGAATTAAAAGACGGGGAGTACTTTGGTACTGATCTGTGCTACAGCGGGGCTATAAATGGGCAGCTACAAGCTAATGTAGGTGCAATGGAGGATTTATACAAACGAAGAGCCTTCTTAAACAAAACTAGGCAGCAGCTTGTTCTTAAAACCGATGATAACGTACTGGATACAGCTTTTGCTTTTGCAAAAATTAGGGCATGTGAGAGCATTTTTAACACCGGCTGTGGCCATCTTCACTCTCCCGGGGGCGGCACATATTATGCTGCCGTTTGGACAAATGATCAACTGGAGTATGCAAGTCCGTTTTTTCCTTTTACAGGCGATACACGTGCCAAAAGTGCAAGTATAAATGCCTATGGGCTGTTCCTTCCTTTCATGGGGTCTGACTATCACCCCATACCATCCAGTATTATCTCGGAGGGCTTGGATTATTGGGAAGGCGCAGGCGATAGAGGCGATGCATCTATGTATTTGCATGGTGTATCACGTTTTTTGCTTGCAAATGGCGATGCTACATTGGCCGAAGAGTTTTTTTCTTCAATTGAATGGTGCGTGGAGTATATATCTAGAAAAATGAATTCAGAAGGAGTTATTGAATCCGATAGTGACGAGCTGGAAGGTCGTTTTGAAACAGGAGAAGCAAATCTTTGCACAATATGCCTTGCCTACGATGGTCTGAGAGTTTCCGCCGCGCTTGCCAGAGAGCTTGACAAGGAAGATAGGGCGATATATTATGAAACAATGGCATCCAAATTGCGCATTAGCATAGAAAGCTATTTTGGTGGTGAAGTTGAGGGTTTTGATACATATCGCTATTATAAAGGCAATGATGTGTTGCGTGCATGGATAGCTGTTCCATTAACAGTCGGTATTTTTGATAGAGCGGAAGGTACTGTAGATGCGTTATTGTCCGAACGCCTGTGGGGCGAAAACGGACTTTCCACACAAGCCGGAAAAGAAACATTTTGGGATCGTTCTACATTGTATGCATTGCGTGGCATTTTTATGGCAGGCAAATCCGAGGCTGCGTATGACGCATTAAAGAAATACACCCGCAAACGGCTCTTAGGAGAACATGTGCCTTATCCTGTAGAAGCTTATCCGGAAGGAGGCCAAAGGCATCTTTCGGCAGAATCTGCGTTATATGGTCGCATCATCATAGAAGGGCTTTTGGGTCTTGTTCCGACGGGCTTTAGGAGTTTTGCGCTCACCCCTTCCCTTCCGTCAGCATTGCCTGTGATTGAATTAAAGCATATTCGTTCTTTTAGAAACAACTTTGACATTGTAGTTAGGCGCAATCAAGGCACGTACCATATCACCGTCACGCAGATGGACGGCTTATCGCAAACTTCCATCATTAGCGAGGGCGAGCAGGCAGATTTTATATTGCTATAATAGGCTCGCTTGCGTCCGAAGGAGAAGTTTATGGTAAATGTTGTTGATATTGAGAGCAATCTTTCTTCAATCAATACTTATATTCATTTCTTTGATGCGGATAGAAATTCCGACATCAGCTTTGTGCAGGCAGGATTTCACAATACAGAGGGTGGTTATAGCTTTGGACCTGTGGTTAGAGACCATTTCTTAATACATTTTGTTTTGTCAGGTCGAGGGGTTCTGGAACTAAACAACCGACGCTATATAGTCAAAGCAGGGGAATGCTTTTTAATATATCCCCACCAGATTTCTTATTATGAAAGCAGTGCAGACAATCCTTGGGAGTACATGTGGCTGGGTTTTTGCGGCAATAGAGCCGAATCTTTAGCTGACAGCGCGGGTTTTTCCTACGAAAAAGAAATACGCCCCATGGTCTTGCAACAAGAGATAACGCAGGAGTTGCAAAAATTTATTGATTTTCTTGACAAAAGATGCGATGGGGTTTTGCCCGAAGATATTTTGTACTTTACATCTGTTACATATTCAATATTGTATCTTTTGACATCTGGCCTTCGCGAACACAAAGACAGCGGATATGCACCGGAACAACATAAAAACGAAAAAAAGAGGAAACTGTCGAAAGATAGTGAGTATGTTCGCACTATCATTAGCATTGTACAAACCAGTTATGCCGAAAACATACTGGTAGAAAAGATTGCGGAAAAACTGGGATTTAACCGTAGCAACCTTAACTCTGTGTTCAAAAGTCATACAGGCATGAGCATCAAAGATTATTTAACAAATTATCGCATATCTGTTTCAAAGAAGCTCCTTAGCGACAGCGGAAATTCAATTCAAGTGGTAGCACTCAAATCCGGGTTTTCTGACCCGCTTTATTTCTCTAAAATGTTTAAGAAGCAGACGGGGCTTTCACCCCTATCTTACCGTAATCAAATTAACTCTAAACATTCGTCGACACAAGCTTAACAGAATGGGCAAAAGTGTTGTCAAAATAATTATGATAAATGAAAGGGGAGATTTTTATGAAACGATATGAGAAGATGAAGTATCGCAGATGCGGCGCCAGCGGGGTGTTGTTTCCGGCAATATCTTTGGGGCTGTGGCACAACTTTGGAACAGATGCCCCATATTCCAATTGCCGGGACATGATTTTGGGTTCGTTCGATTTGGGTATTACCCATTTTGATCTAGCCAACAATTACGGTCCTATACCCGGCTCTGCCGAAGAAACTTTTGGTCGCATCCTTAATAGCGAGCTTAAATCTCATCGAGACGAGCTGTTTATTGCTACAAAGGCAGGTTACGGAATGTGGGATGGCCCCTATGGCGAATGGGGTTCCAAAAAACACATGCTATCTTCTTTGGATCAAAGCCTGAAGAGAATGGATTTAGAACATGTAGACCTGTTTTACCATCATCGCCCAGACCCCGATACTCCGCTGGACGAAACCATTGATGCGCTTGTGCAGGTCATGCGCTCCGGTAAAGCACTTTATGTTGGTATTTCAAATTATGACCCTGTGCAGACCAAAGAGATGATTGAGGCTTGTGAACGCCGCGGTGTAAAGCTTCTTATCCATCAGGTTAATTATTCTATGTTCCAATTGCCATCAGAAGATATCATTTCTGTACTAGATAAAAGCAATATTGGCACGATTGCGTATTGTCCATTGGCTCAAGGGCTCTTGACAGATAAATACCTTGATGGAATCCCTGAAATATCGCGCGCCGCCACTAAAAATACCCATCTTAATAGGGATAGTATTACAGAAGAAAAAATTGTAAAGGCAAATGCTCTTAACGAAATAGCAAAACAAAGAGGTCAGACATTAGCACAAATGGCACTAGCATGGGTATTGCAACGCACAACCACCGCTCTAATAGGTGCAAGCAAATTATCTCAAATAGAAGAAAATGTAAAGATTGTTGATAGACTGGCTTTTACCGAGCAGGAACTTAACGAAATAAACAAGGTAATAAGAGAATAAAAACCTAGGAGGATTAATTATGTTAAAACGTTTATTAGCCATCTCTATGGTGTTGGTATTTGCCTTTTCGTTTACAGCCTGCGGCGAAAATGAAGCTGCAAGAGCCGATGATAATGGCACGGCTGCCGCTAGTGATGATGTGGCACCTGTCCCCGGCGCTCTGGGTGGCGCAGGCTATTCCAGGCATCCGGCAGGACACATCAATGCCTTTGGTTGGGAGATACCTGAAGAAACTATTTATCTGACGATCCTGTTTGGGGCAGGCAATCATTCCGTTTGGGCAAGTGAAGAAGTTGGATTACAAAACCATCTAAGGCATTATCGTGAAGAGTTTAATGTCTACATAACCCCCGTCTTCATTATGGGCGACGGAGCCGAATATGTGAATCTTGCACTTGCTTCTGGAAATTATCCTTATGACATTATTGCTGATATCGACCGCACTCTCACACAACTTTTTGTTGACCAAGGCCGCGCAGTTGAATTGACCCCGTTTTTGGATAACATCGGCTCTGATTTGTATGACAGAATACAGCATTTTATGCCAATGCTTACAGATGACCAAGGTAGATTGTGGAGCATACCATACTTCTTTGGCACGCAGTACGAAATGCCGGATTGGACAGCGCATATCCGCTATGATGAGTGGACTGCTATCGGTAGACCTGAATTTAACACACCTGATGAGTACAGAGAAGTTCTCTATCGTATTTTAGAAGAATTTCCTTTGACCCCGGATGGCGAAACTCGCTTTGCAATGTCCATGCCTGGGTTTTCGACCCCGTCACGCGCCAGAGAGCATACAGATGCTTTTGCTGGATTTTGGGGCTTTAAAATGGGCTATATGATTGAAGACGACGGCGCAACTTGGACGCATTGGAGCAGACACGAAAGCGGTCGTGAAATGACGCGCTGGTTCAATCAATTCCACAGAGACGGAACCATGGATCCAAGTGCTTTTATGCATGACTTTGGTGAATGGCGTGAAATGTTCTCAAGAGAGCGTATTGTAGGTGCTATTGGCGGTTGGTGGATTGGTATGCATGCCGGTCATGAAATTTGGCTCAACATCGACCCGGATTCGCCTGAAGACAAGCGCTTCCTGTAAGTATCTTTCCAAGCCCCCGGAGCCCCCGGCGCATTCTTGTCGCCCAAAAATGAAATTGGTGCCACAAACACAATTATAACTGACTGGTCTTCCGACCCAGAAGGCGCTATGCGATTTATTAATTTCCAAGCAACTTTCCCTGGTATATCTCTTGGAGGCTGGGGTCTACCAAACGGTACTCCTATTGGTGATACCGGCCGCACAGGAAGAGTATGGGATTTGAGTGACGATGGCTCATGGGAGATTTATCCACCTGCTAGAGCAGCATTGACATCAGAAACATGGAACTTTAACGAAGCAGGCTACTTTATGGCCCATCCAAGTGTGTTTGTATATGTAAATCGCTGGCCGGATGGTGTTCATAACTTCTGGCCAAACCAAATGTGGTATGAGGATAACCATTAGCGTCAACTGATGATACAAGAAATAGAAGGAACGATGTTTGATGCCACAGCTATGCAGTTGCTTGATATCACCCCGGAAATACAGTTGTTAATGTCGGCTATTGATGATGCCGTGATGATACATTGGCCAATAGCCGTAACCGCAAATACCGACGCAGAATTTGACATTGCATGGGCTGCTTTGCAAAATGCTGTGGAAATGGCAGGAATACGACGCTTTGAAGAGATTAGAGCAGAGTCGTTTCTGCGTAACTTAGACCAACTATCAAATGTCAACCCCTAAAATGAAAAAATCTTAAAAAAGATTTGCGGCGAAAAACGAAATGCAAATAACACCCCACATAACACCTGTGGGGTTAATGTAAGATTATTAC